>SWCD01023824.1_pt2 | contig 23962 bp, 26 predicted proteins | sample 4693011 | NCBI WGS metagenome assembly SWCD01 (sample SAMN10267278, study PRJNA491770) | bioreactor metagenome | isolation source: DHS bioreactor inoculated with marine | place: Japan: Omine Ridge, Nankai Trough | reverse complement strand
CCCCCCCCCCTGCATCAAACAACCGTAGAGCTGCTGAGTTCAGACAGGCGAACCTTAAGTAACCGGTTCGGCGCGTCGCCCTGGCTGCATATAATCAAGGCCCGGCCTGATGGCGATGTTATGATGTGATTCGAAACATTATTGCTGACGCATAAAATATGACATCAGGACTGGTAACAGTAAATCACCGGCATCTTTTGTCGACCTTATCCGTCTTCAATAACAACGGATCTCAAACAAAGGGGATTCACACCTGATTTCAGGGTAGTAGACTGAAATATCATCATTAAAATTGTGGAGTCTTAAATGACTAAAAGCATCATTGGTACGCAGACCGAGAAAAATCTGCTCAAGGCCTTCGCTGGCGAAGCGCAGGCGAGGAATCGATATACTTTTTTTGCCAGCAAGGCTAAAAAAGAAGGACTGATGCAGATCGCTGACATCTTCCTGGAGACCGCCAGTCAGGAAAAAGAACATGGTGAGCGTTTTTTCAAGTTTCTTGAAGGCGGCGAAGTCGAAATCACCGAAAGCTTCCCAGCCGGAGTAATCGACACCACACTGGAGAATTTAAAAGCGGCAGCTGCCGGCGAAGCCTATGAATGGTCGGACATGTATCCGGCGTTTGCCAAAGTTGCCAGAGACGAAGGTTTCACACAAATAGCCGCTGCTTTTGAAGCGATATCCGTGGCAGAGAAACAGCACGAAAAACGTTTTAAAGATTTAGCTGCCAACCTCGAAGCCGGAAAAGTATTTAAAAGAAACGGCAAAGTCGTATGGCGTTGCCGTAACTGCGGCTACCTGCATGAAGCAGAAGAAGCGCCGAACGTCTGTCCAGCATGTTTGCACCCACAGGCATATTTTGAGCTGCTGGGTGAAAACTGGTAGGCAGGACACATAAACTTGCTGAAAAACATTTCGGCCAGATGTTTCGAAATTATCTGGCGCAGTTTTACAGTACTCTAAATCAAACTATTACTTCAGCACTAAAGTTTTCCTGAAACTCAGTAGAATATTTATGAAACTAATAAGTCGTCGACTTCTCTATCTAATACTCCTTGGCCTGGTCATCATCGGTGTCATTACGCTGATCGCGATCAAAGGCCCGATGGCACCGGCAACTGTACAGACGGTCCAGCTGGCTGTCGGTGATCTTGAACCGGCACTGTTCGGCGTCGGCACGGTCGAAGCAAAACGCAGTTACACCATCGGCCCGACCCGCACCGGTAAGTTGCAGCAGTTACTCGTCGATCATGGCGATAAAGTGGTGGCGGGCCAATTACTGGGAAAAATGGACCCGGTTGATCTGCCAGACAAATTGCGGAGCGCGCAATTAAATATCGAGAAAAATGAGCACCAGATCGAATCTGCACAGGCGAAACTCGATGAAGCAAAGAGCCGTCTCGCATTGGCAAAGAGTGAAGACAAACGCTACCGTGATCTGGTAAAGAAAAAACAGGTCAGCCACGAAGCGGCTGAAGCAAAAGCCACCGAAGCGGTCACCGCCGCTGCCCAGGTGCGGGCCGCAGAGGCTGATCTTGAGGGCGTACGCCATGACCTGCAACGGGTGAAGTCTGACATGAAAGCATTGCAGGCACAGATTGATGAACTGGCGTTGATCAGCCCGGTTGAAGGTATGGTTACTGCGCGCGAAGCCGAGCCCGGTTCGCTCGTCGTCAGCGGTACACCTGTTTTACGTATCATCGATAGCAGCACACTCTGGGTACGAGTTCGTATCGAACAACGCGGCAGTGCAAATCTTGAAATCGGTTTGCCTGCAGAGATATTCCTGCGCAGTCATCAGGACGAGGCCATCGGTGGTAAAGTCGCACGTATCGAGTTGATCGCGGACAGCCTCACCGAAGAGCGCTGGGTGGATGTCAGTTTTGATCAGATCCCCGAAAACCTCGCCATCGGTACACTGGCGAACGTGACCATACATCTTCCGATGGCCAAACAGGCCCGCTGGTTACCGGCAGCGACCATACAAAATAATGATCGCGAATCCGGTGTCTGGCTGGCGACTGAAAATGGTGCTCACTTCGTTGTAGTCAAAACCGGTACACGAACACTCGATGGCAAGATCCAGATTCTTTCAGGTGTGACTGAAGAAGATGTTGTAGTCAGCCATAGCAAAAAACCTTTGACTGAAAGTCAGAGGCTAAAAATCAGCAACCAGCATTAGACGACGATGATCAGTCTCGCCTACCGCGATGTATCAAACAGTTTCGGCCGATACCTGCTAACAGGCATCGGTCTGGGTCTGCTCATCGGTGTCACGCTCACCATGGCCGGCGTATTTCGCGGCATGGTGGATGATGGTAAGGCCCTGCTGCGTTCTGCTGATGCGGATATCTGGGTGGTACAGCAGAATACCCTGGGGCCTTTTGCCGAACCATCGTCACTACCCGATGACATCTACCGTGGCATCCTCGCCATCGACGGTGTCGCTCAGGCGACCAATGTTGCCTACCTCACGCTGGAAGTGAATCATGGCGAGCGCAGTGTGCGGGTGATGCTGGAAGGCATCGACGCACAACGAAACCTGCTGCACCTGACGGCCGGCCGGCCTGTCATGCGCTCACATTATGAACTGGTGGCTGACGAGCGTAGCGGCTTCAAGATAGGCGATCGCATCCCCATCCATCGTCACGACTATGAGGTGGTCGGCCTGACCCGGGGCATGCGCTCTCCTTCCGGCGACCCGATGCTATTCCTGCCGCTGAAAGATGCGCAGGAAATCCAGTTCCTCAAGGATAATGATGCGCTGTTTCGCGACCGCGCTCAACTCAAAGAAAATCCCCGACTGAATCCACCCGGTAACCCGGCATTGCTGGAAGCGGTAGAGCAGAGTTTATTTTCCAACCACCGGGTCAATACCATTCTGGTTCAACTGGTACCCGGCACCAATCCAAGACGAGTGGCGGACGACATCGAAAGATGGTTGCGTCTCACCGCCTACCCCCGCGACGAGATGGAAGAAATTCTTATCGGCCAGCTGATCGCCATGGCTTCGAAACAGATCGGACTGTTCCTGGTGATTTTGACCATAGTCAGTGCCGCCATCGTCGCGCTTACTATCTATTCGATGACGCAGACCAAACTGAAAGAGATCGCCGTGCTTAAACTGATCGGCACCCGTAACGGTCTGATCTCACGCATGATTCTGCTGGAAGCCATCGGCCTGGGGCTGATCGGATTTCTCACCGGCAAGCTGGCAGTCACCTACTGGGCACCATTGTTTCCCAAACACATCGTACTGTTACCGGAAGATACTTTTCGAGCATTATTGATCACCATGGTTATCTGCGTACTGGCCAGTATCGCCGGTATCCGTGCAGCTTTACGTATCCCACCCGGATCGGCAATAGGAGGATAATGTTTTGACTGAAACAACCATCAAACCCGCAATCCTGGTGGAAAATCTGAGCAAAACTTATGGCAGTGGCAGTTCAGCAGTAACAGCCTTAAAAGATGCCTCTATGCAGGTACAACCTGGCGAAGTGGTTGGACTGCTCGGCCCCAGCGGTTCTGGAAAAACAACGCTGCTGCAATGCCTCGGCGCTATCATCGATCCCAGTGGCGGTCGTATCTCACTGGGTGGTGATACCCTGTTTGAGAATGGTTGGCAGTACAGTGATCGGCGTGCACTACGACGCGACCGCATCGGTTTTATCTTCCAGCGGCCTTATCTCATCCCTTTCATGGATGCCACCGAGAACATCGCTTTTTTGCCGATGCTGCAGGGGAAAACAAATAAACAGGCTTACAGTCGGGCTGCTGAACTACTCGAGATACTGGATATCACCGATCGCGGCGGCGCCCGTATCGAACAGCTGTCCGGCGGCGAACAACAACGCGTTGCCATCGCCCGCGCGCTGGCAAACAGTCCACCGATCATTCTGGCCGATGAGCCGACCGCACCACTGGACAGTCATCGTGCCATGTCGGTGATGCAGTTACTGCATGAGATGGCGGCGAAATCAAAAACTGCCATCATCGTTGTTACCCACGATGAAAATATTATTCCGGTGTTCAAACGCCTGTATCGATTACGTGATGGCGTATTACATGAAGAAGCCGGTGAAGGCCGCCCGTTTGATTATCTGGACAAAACAGCGTGACAGCATTTCACAATTGGTATTGCTAGCTGCGACAGAGAACCATGAAAAACGAAGTCATTAATCTGAACATTATCGGCAAAGGCAACGATGTCGAAAAGATACAGAAACGCCTGCGTTGCGCTGCACGTGCCACCGGTACCGAGTTACATCTATCGTGGCAACATGAATACCCGCAGACACTGGACATAGCCGCAGAAAACTCAGTGGCTGTCACCTGCGAAAAGAAACTGCTACTCGATGGACCTGGAACTACCGAAGAAATTGAAACGTTATTAACCCGACTTAAAAACAATCGATAAACCATGTCACACGATCATTCACACGAAGTACCCGAATCCGGCGGACGGCTCGCCATCGTCGTTGCACTGAATTTCATTATCACCATCACCGAAGTTGTCGGTGGTCTGATGTCCGGCAGTCTTTCACTGTTATCCGATGCGCTGCATAATTTCAGTGATGGCATCGCCGTGATCATCGCATGGATCGCGATAAAACTTCGCACCCTGCCACGTAACGATCATTACACCTTCGGCTTAAAACGTGCAGAAGTCCTGGCTGCGGTGATCAATGCCGGCGCGCTGGTGGCCATCAGTATCTACCTGTTCTTTGAAGCATGGAGTCGCTACAGCAACCCGGAACCGATCGCTGGCAACATCATGACCATCGTCGCCACGGTTGGCCTCGTTGCCAACATCATCGGTACCTGGTTACTGCATCGTGGTTCAAAAGAAAGCATGAATCTGCGCGCAGCTTATCTGCATCTTTTCTCTGATGCAGTTTCCAGTGTTGGCGTGATACTTGGCGGCCTGGCTATCATGTTTTTTGATGTGTACTGGATTGATCCACTGCTCACCGTATTAATCGGACTTTACGTGTTAAAGGAAAGCATGCAGATACTCTGGCGCACGCTGAATATATTTATGCTGGCGACCCCCGTAGAACTGAATCTGGATGAAATAAGACAGTTCATACGCAAACAGGACGGAATAAACGATGTGCATCATATTCACCTGTGGCCGGTATCAGAAGCAGACATCCATTTTGAAGGGCATATAACGGTCGAAGATCGGCTATTAAGTCAGGCTTCTGTGCTGAGAGAACAGCTTGAAGAATTATTACATGACAGGTTCGAGATCAACCATACGACCCTTCAATTTGAAGCGGTGAATGACAGGTGTAAAACCGCACAGCTGCCATGAGCAAAATTTCATGGAAACATTCTCTTCGACCGAAGTCGGGTGCTACAATCCTTGATATGACCGTTCATGATACGCAATCATTTTTCACCCCCGATGCGTTTTTTTGCCAGAAGACCCGGTTACTGTCACAGACTTATAATCTGGCGCACGTCCTGCTTAACCGGAGCCAGTCGAGCCATCTGTTTGTACCCGTGCGTTCGCTGCAATATCTTGCCATCATCGAAAAGAATGCTTTCTGGTTTGTCGATAGCCTGGCTTATGCGGTTCGCGGCAATGAAGGCGGTCGATTGATACGGATATCCTGGCATCCGCTGATGCATGCCAGTCAACGTGAAGGTCTGACGCAGAACATGGATTGCCGGGTAATCTTTTATGGCGAGGATATGTCCGAGATTCAAAATCGACTGAGCAATGAGTTCTATCAGGCGATGCTACAGATGGATCAACGTCATCGCGATTCGCTGAATACGGACTGCAAAGTCAGCATCCTGCCCCTGAAGCCGGCCTCTGGAAAAGACTGAATCAGGTTGTCTCCTGATAGTCGATGCTTATTATATCGCTGACGTTCGGATTTAACTGCGTCTTCAGAAAACTTTCAAAACCCTGATGCCTGCGAAAACTGTCGAGCGCAGCCTCGTGTGTAAACCGCACTGACCAGCAGAAGCTGTATTCACTGTTTTCTTTCATGGCCACACCAGTAAACACTTCGCGCACGCCGGGAATCTGCGAGAGTATCCGTTTGCCTTCAGCCATTAAACTGTCGGGGGAGCGGTCAGATTGCGCGCTAACATTGTGTACGATCAGGTGCTCGACAGGCAGCCAGGGTTCGCATCGCTCGAGGACTTCAGCGGCTCGCCCCGCGCTGCCCCATTGCCGCAGGCAACGTTGCACCTCTTCGCCGATGGCCGCTTTTACATCTTTTTTCAGGTCGGTAAAACTGCCGTTCGGATTGCCCTTGCTGCGTTTGCGCATGGCCTTTGCTGCGACGTCTGAAAGCGCTGTGTAATAGTCTATCTTGGCAACGCCATTGGATGTCAATTTATGAAACTGGTCTTCATTCAGACCACTGCCACCATGGATAACCAGTGGGATATTCACCGCCTGGTTGAGTTGCTTGAGACGCACGTAATCCAGTTTCGCGCGGCCGTTCATCCGTCCCTGCACGGTACCGATAGACACAGCTAAAAAATCGACACCGGTGCGTTCGACATAGGCCTTTGCTTCCGAGGGAAGTGTGAAAGCGGTTTCGCCGGGATGTTGCTCGGCACCCTCACCCTCTCTGCCGGCAACGTAACCCAGCTCACCCACCACGGAGACGCCGCACTGATGCGCCATCTCGGCGACCGTACGGGTGTGTTCTATATTGTCCGAAAAATCCTGATCTGATGCATCCAGCATGACACCATTGCAGCCCAGATTGATCGCTTTTATCACGGTCTCCAGATTATTACCGTGGTCGAGCTGGATGGCCACCGGCACCGTCGCACGTTTTGCCGCAGCTTCGACCGCTGGCAGCATGAGCTCAAAGTCATAATGTGCAAAATGCGGTTGCGCGATGCTCAGGACAACCGCAGAACGGCAGCTCTCGGCAGCGTCGATAACCGCTTCCAGAAAATCCAGGCTGACCAGATCAAATGCACCGACGGCATAATTATTTTCGTAGGCGTGATACAGCATGTCACGCATATTGATCAAAGGCATGTGTTGTTTCCTGTCATCGACATCATGCTGTCAGGCTGGCAAACAGGGTTGGCAGCTGTTCCGGCAATTTATCGACGTGATCGATAATCGTGTAGTTGTTCGCACCAAAGATTCTTTTCACATAATCATCAGCGTTGGGATCAAGCGTCAAACAATAAGTGAGCACCCCGGTGCTATAGAGTTCTTCGACCGCTTTTTTTGTATCATGGCGCAGGTGCTGCGGGTCGCGCTCATCGATATCAGCCGGTTCACCATCGGTTACTAACAGCACCAGCTTGCGTTTTTCCTGTTGCTTCAATAGATGTTGTCCCGCATGACGCAAGGCGCCACCCATACGCGTCGACAGACCACCCTTCATGCCGGCAAGCCGGGCCCTGGCTTCATCATCGAAGTGCTGGGCGAAATCTTTGAAGCGATAATATTGCACATCGTGGCGGCCGTCAGACGCGAAACCGTGGATGGCAAAAGGATCGCCGATGCCTTCGATCGCGGTCGCCACCAGCGTGGCCGCTTCACGGGTAAGCTGTAACACCGTTTTGTCTGAACCATTCATGGTCTCATTCGTTGACTCGGACAAATCCAGCAACAATACCACCGACAGGTCTCGTGTCTTTAACACGTTGCGCATGGTGATGCGGGTGTTGGGTTGCTCGCCCATGCGGATCGCGATCATGGCATCGATCGCCGCATTGATATCGACCTCATCGCCATCTTCCATGTTGCGCACGCGTTGCACACCTTCGGGCGTTAACAGGTCGATGATCTGTTTGATGCGATGCGCAACCGGTTTGTATTCATCGATGATGGCCTGGATATCTTCGACATGACCACGTGGCTGACGGCGCTCATAAACCGTGGTCCAGTCAGGGCGGTGCAGCTGGATCTGATAATCCCATTCCTGATAATGATAGGGTTCCGAGACCGGTTCCTTGCCCCACATCTCGTTAAAACTTTTTGTGTTGTCGGTAAGGTCGTCTTCATAAGGACGCATCTCCGTCGAGCAGGTCCAGATCTCCTGCGCATCATCACCGGCCAGTTCACAATCGACCTCATTGGCCATTTCGATAACGCTGACCTGACGCCTCACCTGCCGCTGGCTGGCCGGCACGTATTCATGCTCGACTTCCCAGCTGAATTCTTCAAACTCCCAGACATAACGGTTGTCATCACGGTAAGGGATATCGATACGTTCCAGGATGCGCAGGCTCGGCACTTCTTTGCGTGTCGAGAACAGATTAAAGATATCGAGACCCAGGTGCCAGCAAAAATTGTTGTCATCCTGATTATCGAAGATGCCATCATGAAACTTCGACGCCAGTTCGTTCAGTTCTTCATCATCTGAACGCACCGTGGCATCCAGCAACATGACAGAAAAATGTTCCAGTATCGGCATGCTCGGGTGTTCGACTTTTTCCTCGCCCCGCACATCCATCAATGAGCGCCAGAGTTTTTTCAGACCCGGAAATTCATTGATCGCTTTGTATTCGATACGCGCATCTTCCACCAGCCCGATAAAGAACATCTGCGCCGGGCTGAGTCCCTCCGCAGAAATCGGCGCGCTTGAATAGACCATGTGCGCAGCCATGTGTGCTGCGGTGGCGCGGTATAGTTCTAAGCCGGCAACATCACCACAGTCATCCAGTGCATCCGGCAGGTGTAATATGCGGTGCTCGATAAAAGGCCGGAAATCGGCGAAGTCCGCACCGGTGGGACGCAGGAAAAAATCACGCCCCCATAAGGCACGCAGATAAAAATTTAATTTCCGCTGGGTTTTTATGAAGAGGATGCCGCGACGTTCTTTTTGCAGGACCGCGCGGCTGTCCGCCGACTCGAGATTGAAATACGCGGTCAGGTTATTAAAATCCCGGCGATAGGCCTGGGCACCAAAGTTAGCCCAACGACGCAGGCCACTTAAAGTGAGTTTTGATAACAGCTCGTCGATATGATTGAGCATCGGGCGTACGCCACGCGATGCGGTCGATGCCAGTTGATGTATCAACGTCAGATAACCGCGGAACAGTTCCGCGTCACCAAGATTACGGGCAGCCGTTGGCATGCTGCCAAATAACAGGGCGACCACCTCACCGGAGGTCATCGAAGAAAGTTTCATGGCTGCGGTCAGGCAATCGCCGATCACATCCTCACCACACTCTTTCGCCACCAGTGGCATCTCCTGCAGGTAGGAAATCACCACGCCGGAACCACGACCGAGGTTGCTCAAAGCTTTGGCACCGTCCATGTATTCCTGCAGACCCGCCGGCGACATCACCCGTGATGCTTCCTGAAAGGTAGCTTCCAGCACATCACGAATCTCCGGCGCGGCCTCCGTGAGAAAATCTTGGTAATCTTCGAGCTTTATAGACATATCAAATTTCTATCAATAGCAGGGCAAGCAGCAGAATCGATAATGCTGGTTCCACCGACGGCATTGCAACGGATATTGTTTAGCCAAAAAATGTTTCTACAGCAGCGTTCAGTGTGTCACGCATATCGGGGTCATCCGTTAACGGGGTAACCATGGTCATGCTGCAGGCTTCCAGCGGTGCGACACCTTTGGCGATCAACTGGCCGGAATAGACCAGCAGCCGGGTAGAGATGCCTTCATCTAAACCGTGACCTTTAAGATTACGTGCGCGTTGCGCGATATGTACCAGCTTTTCAGCGGTAACAGGATCGACGCCAGATTCTTTTGACACGATATTAATTTCTATTTTCTCTTCCGGGTAATCAAAGTCCATCGCACCAAAACGCTGCTTGGTCGATTGTTTCAGGTCTTTCATCAGACTCTGGTAGCCGGGGTTATAGGAGATGACCAGCTGAAAATCCGGGTGCGCCTGGATCAGTTCACCTTTTTTGTCTAAAGGCAGGCTGCGACGATGGTCGGTCAGCGGGTGGATCACGACAGTGGTGTCCTGACGTGCCTCAACGATCTCATCGAGGTAGCAGATGGCACCGATACGTGCGGCCGTGGTCAGCGGGCCGTCCTGCCATTTGGTGCCATCTTTATCGAGCAGGAAGCGGCCGACCAGATCGGACGCCGTCATGTCCTCGTTACAGGCGACGGTGATTAACGGCTTGCCGAGTTTCCAGGCCATGTGTTCGACAAAACGTGACTTGCCGCAACCGGTTGGTCCTTTGATCATCATCGGCATGCGAACCTCATAAGCTGACTCGTACAACGCTAACTCTTTACCGACGGCTTCGTAGTAGGGTTCATCTTTAATTAAATACTGTTCGGTATCAACAACGTTTTCAGTAACAGACATGGTCATACTCTCTTATTCAGTTATCTACAAAATGTTTCACAGCCGCAAATTATTACACGCTGTAAAACTTTAAAATTCTTGACGGAATAGCTGAGACCCGTTATTTCTCGTCCTCGGTCTCAGTCTCTCCGCTCCATCCGGCAGCACGTGCTCTTGCTATCGCTGCATCATGTATCCGCCGATGTTTTTCAAATAATTCAGCGGGTAAATTACTGACCAGACAGCCGTATTTATCCCACTCGATATTCACCCTGTCGAGCAAGGCATCGATACCGGCAAAGTTCCAGCCTTCACAGGTCTCGCTCTCTTCGATCAGGCCGAAGACCCGGGCATCACGAATGATCTTTCCTATCGTGGTCATGCCGCCGTTGACTTCGTTTTGAAGGCCAATATATTTATCTGGACGTGCCATATAAAACTCTCTAAATAATTAACATCATCGCGTATTATAGGCAAAAAAGCCTCTGACAGAAATTCGTCCGACAGAGGCTTTTTATCCAGCTAAAGTTGTTGCCCTGTCGTCCTATATAGAAATGCCACGGTAAACAACCATCGCTGCGCCAGCAGACTGCGAAAAATTGTCAAAACCCAGCAGTCTAACGTGGTTGTCAGGATGTGCTTTATGACAGGCTTCAATTTCAGCCAGGATAACATCTACGTCGGTTTCGCCGAACATAGGCAGTTTCCACATGTACCAGTAGTTACTAGTCGCATTCTCTGGTTCGGTGTGTTCGATGCCAGGGTTCCAGCCTTTATCAACGATGTATTGAACCTGCGCACGCGTTGATTCTTCGCTCAGCGTTGGCAGGTAAGAAAAGGTTTCATATTTACGGCTCTGAGCGGCATCGCTCAGGCTCGAATTGTAATCTTGTACATCACTCATGTGATTTACTCCAAATATTAATTGTAAGTGTAAAAGTGTTAGATAGTGCGATCTGGCAAGGCGCGAAAAGGTGTATGTATTATCAATACACGGCCCTTTTCAGCAACGCTGCCAGAGCGCGCTAGATGACGCTTTTATTTATGGGCAACGTCGATCTTATCGACAGTATCAAATTCAAATTTGATCTCTTTCCAGGTTTCCATTGCGATCTTGAGTTCCGGGCTATGAGCAGCCGCTTTGGTAAGAACGTCCTTACCTTCTTTCTCAAGCTCAACACCCATATTGCGTGCTTCAACACAGGCTTCAACCGCAACACGGTTAGCCGCCGCACCCGCCGCATTACCCCAGGGGTGACCCAATGTGCCGCCACCGAACTGCAGACAGGAGTCATCACCAAAGATGCTGACCAGTGCAGGCATGTGCCATACGTGGATACCACCGGAAGCGACTGGAATAACGCCAGGCATAGAACCCCAGTCCTGATCGAAGAAGATACCGCGTGAACGATCTTCTTTAATGAATGATTCACGCATGATGTCGATCCAGCCCAGAGTCGCGTCACGATCGCCTTCCAGCTTACCGACAACGGTACCTGAATGAAGGTGATCACCACCTGACAGACGCAAGATCTTGGTCAGTACGCGGAAGTGAATACCGTGGTGCGGGTTGCGATCGAGTACCGCGTGCATGGCACGGTGAATGTGTAACAGCATACCGTTGTCCTGACACCATTGCGCCAGCTGTGTATTTGCAGAAAGGCCGCCGGTTAAGTAGTCATGCATGATGATCGGTGCGCCAATCTCTTTCGCATACTCAGCACGGCGCATCATCTCGTCAGCAGTAGGCGCAGTCACGTTTAAGTAGTGACCTTTGCGCTCACCGGTTTCAGCTTCGGCTTTATGGATCGCTTCCATAACAAAGTCAAAACGATGGCGCCAGCGCATGAATGGCTGTGAGTTTACGTTCTCGTCATCTTTGGTAAAATCGAGACCACCGCGCAGACCTTCGTAACAGGCACGGCCATAGTTTTTAGCAGAAAGACCCAGCTTGGGCTTGATGGTACAGCCCAGTAGAGGACGGCCGTATTTGTTCAGGATGTCACGTTCGACCTGAATACCCTGTGGTGGACCATTACAGGTCATCACGTAAGCGACCGGGAAACGGATATCTTCTAAACGAAGCGCACGCAGGGCTTTAAAGCCGAATACGTTACCAACCAGAGAAGTCAGGATGTTTACCACAGAGCCTTCTTCGAACAGATCGATCGGGTAAGCGATAAATGCGTAGAAACAGGTGTCATCTCCAGGCACGTCTTCAATCGCATAACAACGGCCCTTGTAGTAATCAAGGTCGGTTAGCAGGTCGGTCCAAACAGTGGTCCAGGTACCGGTTGATGATTCAGCGGCAACAGCAGCTGCGACTTCTTCACGAGGCACGCCGTCCTGCGGGGTGATTTTAAAACAGGCCAGAATATCTGTTTCTTTAACAGTATAATCCGGTTCCCAATACGTTTCGCGGTACTCTTTTACGCCCGCACTGTAGGTCTTTGCCATGTTGGTTTCCTCATAGTTTCTTGTAGATAAACCTTGAAAACATCATCATGGATAATTTTCAAAGTTAAATATTTATCCCTCGACCGACATCTTTTTTGGCTGCTGTCGATAAGGTGAGAACGAAATATAGCCCTAATCTACTATTTATAAAAATTACTTTTTGTTATAAATTACATATACATTTGTTAATGGTTAAATCTATGCACCTGACACTACAACAACTACGGTTATATGAAGCAGTCTCGCGCCTTGGCAGTTATACGCGTGCGGCTGAGGAACTCTGCATCACGCAACCAGCTGTTTCTATTCAGATTAAGCGCCTTGAAGGCCAGGTAGGCTTGCCTCTGTTTGAGCACGTTGGCAAAAAGACTTTCTCCACAGCGGCCGGAAAAACCATGTATGCCGCCAGCGTGGATATCCTGGATAGAGTCAGATTATTGAAAGATTCGATAGAAGAACTGAAAGGCACGGTAAAAGGCAGCCTGCAGATGTCTGTTGTCACCACCGCCAAGTATTTTTTGCCTAATTTATTAGGCGCCTTCCTGCAGCGATACCCCGAAGTTGAACCGAAGTTAAAGTTCACCAATCGCGCTCGTGTCATCGAGCGCCTGATGAACAACGACGATGATTTTGTCGTCATGGGACAGATACCGGACGACGATAACCTGGAGGCATACCCGTTTTTGAATAACATCCTTGGCATTGTTGCGCATGCCAGCCATCCGTTAGCAAATAAAAAAAATATCACCATCGAAGAATTAACCAGCCAGCGGTTTTTAATCCGTGAATCGGGTTCCGGGACACGTTATGTGTTCGATCAATATCTCAACAAACATGGCGTTAAAATTGAACCTTATATGGAACTCGGCAGCAGCGAAGCACTAAAACAGGCTGTTATGGCTGGCCTGGGAATCGCTGTACTGTCATTACACAGCGTACAGCTGGAACGTGAAGTAAACAGGTTGACGGTACTCGACGTAGAAGGTTTCCCGCTCAAACGACGGTGGTATGCCGTGCATCTAAAAGGCCGAAAACTATCATTGGTGGCTCGCACATTTTTAGATTACATCCTCAACGAAAGCGACAAAGTGCTGGGTGTGGAATACAAACAATAGCCGCCAAACGCGATTACAGGGTTTGAACCAATGTCGGCAAGCAAAAATAATGTTTATTTTCTGCTGTTACTCTACAGCGGTTTTCAATAGAATCTGCTGGCTGAAAATCCCGTAGTTAGCCGGCGCCTGATTTTTATCAGCCGATTTTAAGAGCACGATCATAAGTGCCCTCAATTTACGCCTCAGGAAAACAGTATGACGATCTTCCCCGCTCAACCCAGTTGAGGAATCAACGCCCGCCTTAACGGTTTGATCGCCAGAAAGATCAGCAGCAGAGCACTGCCCCAGGAAAGCACATCAGGTAATACCGCGTGCGCTTCTCCCAGTTTTGCCACGACCTGCCACTGTTGCACTTGCAGCAACCACTCCAGCAGCAACCCCATTAGCAGGCTGAGAGCAGACAGCCCGAACAGATACACCGCTGTTACTTTCAGACCCAGCTCACGTTTGAGCAGCGCAAAACTGGCGATGTTCGTCGCCGGGCCTACCAGCAGGAACACCAGTACCGCACCGGGAGAAACACCAGCCACTAATAACCCGGCGGCAACAGGTGTCGAAGCCACAGCGCAGATATACATCGGTACACCGACTACCAGCATAACGAGCATCGCGGTCAGGCCACCGCCCCATTGCGCCAGCCAGTCGGGCGGGATGAAAGTCAGCATGATGCCGGCCAGCACGATGCCAACCGCCAGCCACTGTGAAATATCATCCAGTAAATCCGCGCCGGCATAACGCAGAGCCCGCCAGAATCTGTTCGGCTGATTTTCGCTTTGTGGCGTTTTGTTTTCCGCACAACACGATGCCTCCGATTCTGACGAACAACAGCTTTCGGCTTTTGCTTCTGACGTTTCCACCCGGTCAGGCACATGATCATCCGCTACCAGGGTCGTTAATAAACCAGTGCCCACAGCATTGACCAATGCGGCCAGCGGGCGAAAGATCGCCATCACCGGTCCCATCAACGCATAGGTGACGGTAACGGAATCAATGCTGGTCTCTGGTGTCGAAATCAAAAATGACACAGTGGCCTCTTTCGACGCACCGGCACGGCGCAGACCGATCGCCGCCGGCAGTACGCCACAGGAGCATAACGGCAGGGGCGCGCCAAAAAGTGCTGCGCGAAGTATCGCGCCGATGCCGCGACCACCGACCCAGCGCAACATCGCCTCTTCCGGGATAAAGGCTTTTATAAATCCGGCTGCCAGCAGACCGAGCAACAACCAGAAAGCGGTATCAAGAAATACCAGCCAGATATTGTTTAATAATGTAGCAAGCATGCTACCCTGCTTTTAAAATAAAATGTGATGCCTCATCTTGGCATTGAAGCTGCGGACATAGCAAGTTGAAGATCGACAGAAAACGATGAGAACAAAAAATGCTTAACATCATCCCCGTACTACTGGTCATCGCCAACATGCAGGCGGTACAACCGGTCAGTGTCAAAGTACCTGAGCTGGAAGTGAAATTCATCCCTCGCACGCCAAATCAGATGGGCTCATTTTATGAAGCACGTGGCTTTCCCAGAGAGATGCGCGATGTACTCAAACAACAATGTTTCATCACCGTCGGCATACTCAACAGGAGCAAAACAAAAATCTGGCTGGATCTATCTAGCTGGCAATTTTCCGCCGGCGGCAAACCGCTGAAGCGTGAACACCGTGACTACTGGAAAAAACGCTGGCAGGCGATGGGCATGCCGCTGAACAAACAGTCGACCTTTCGCTGGACCCTGATCCCGGAAACTCTGGACTACCTGCCGGACGAGCATGAAGGCGGCAACATTGTTCTGCCCTTTACCGATAAACCCATCAGCCTCACTGCGACCTTCGCCACCGGCGACAACAGACAGGGCAAAAAGATAACCATCAGCACAGACAAACTTTTCTGTGCCGAGGATGCGCAATGAAAAACCTATCAAACACTTTTAAGCTCTTCGTTTTCATGGTTGGCCTGTTACTCAGCCAGGGTTTTACCGGAACCGCCATTGCCAGCGGGGCGGCGGCTGATATAAAAGTTCCTTTCGGCATCCGTCACTACGACATCGGCGTCGCGCCCGACTTCACATTACAGGATGCTGACGGCGAAACCTTCGAACTCGCCAAAGTGAGAGGCAACTGGATCTTCCTGCACTTCTGGGCCAGCTGGTGTGGCCCCTGCAAGAAGGAGATGCCGACCATCCAGAAACTGGCCGATGCCCTGCAGGAAAAAAATTTCAGGATCGTGATGGTCAACACCGCTGAAGACGAAGATACTGTTTTCGAATTTTTAAGTACTATCGATGTTGAAATAAACACGCTGATGGACGTCGATGGCCTGGTCACCGAAGTGTGGAAACCTCGCGGCCTGCCGACCACCTTTTTGATCAACCCGAAAGGCGAGATTAAATACCAGGCCATCGGCGGGCGCGAATGGGGAGAACCGTTATATGTAAACTTTATCAAACAACTGCTAAAAAACTAGAACAACATATCCATAAAACGTTTAAACGTTTTTTTATCGGTACCGCTTTTGATCTCGTATGACACGTGCGCATCCAGTTTGCCTTCATCGATCTGCTGTTTGTTCACCTTCACGCCCCACATCGAATAAATGCGATTCGGCAGGTGGGAATAACGTATATCCATGATCAGGTTCGGGTTGCGCCTGCTGACAGCAAGATAACCATCGGAGAACCAGCGAAAACGTTCGATATCTTTTGCCTGCTGGCTATCGGCCGGCAACCACGGGAAATCCCTTTTGACATCCAGTTTCTGAATCGAGGTACCGGTGATGTATTCCGTGTTCAGTAACAGTCTCACCGCATCCACATAATAACGGCCGTCATACTCATAGATAATTTTCCAGACATGACGATTGCCGAAACTGGGTTTTACCTGCACCCTTTCTACCTGATGGCCACGCTGTTTCGCCAGTTGAACAACGGCGGCCTCCGCCCGGTGATGCTGAATGATGCCGAGGCTTAAAAATATGACAGCATAAGCGAAAGCGGCCCGTGCGTAACGCGCATTTTTTCGATACGCTGCCAGCAACACCAGGATGAGCACCGGCAGGGTGAACAACGGGTCGATGATCGATACCGTATTCCAGGCAAAACGTTCTCTGGAAAACGGCCAGAGTAATTGCGTGCCGTAAGAGGTACAGGCATCCAGCAAACCATGCGTAGCATAGGCGAGAAACGCAAAGAGGTAGACCTGAAGAAAAGACAGTTTCGCCGCTGGCCACCGATTGCTAAACCATTTTGATCGCATCACCGGGTAAAAAACCAGCGCACAGATCAGCGCACCAAAAGGGATAAAGACCAACGAGTGCGTGAACTGCCGATGAAATTCCAGAAACAATATGGGGTTGTCAGCCGAACGGATCAGCACATCAAGATCAGGTGCCATACCCGCCAGAGCACCGATGACCAGAGCGCTACGTTGTTTCGATTTATCACCGGCAAAAGACTGGGAAAGACTGGCGCCGAGGCTGGCCTGCGAGAGGGGATCCATTAATTTTGCATCTCAATCATCCACCAGAAAACGCTGATTCATTTAAAAGTAACTATACCAAATTGATTATATTAAACATCATATAAGAAAACTATAATATACGCCCTTTGTGTTTAAGCACTATTTCATCATGACTGAAAAAGAATTTACCGAGATCTCATTAACCGTCGGCCTCACCTTTGGCATCAGCTACATGCTGTTTATCGTTTATAAGCTGGCTGAAGAATCCAAAGCCGGCCGCTACGGCATGATGGTTTTATTCGTCGGCCTCGGTCTCGGCATCTTCGGTTTTGTCGCCAAGTATGCGATCAAACTTTACCTGGCGAGTCAGCTCGCTTAAACCTGCCGGTTAAACACCACACTGCTGGATCAGTTCAGCGATCTCCGGCCGGCAGGATCCACAATTGGTGCCTGCCTGACAGATCTCACCCACGGCTTCCGCTGTTTTCGCACCCGCATTTTTGACCGCGTGACAGATGGTTTTCTCACCGACGTTAAAACAGGCGCAGATAATTCTGCCCACGTCTTCGACGTCCGCCGGCGGCACACCCTGCAACAGACTCAAACGTTCCCGGGTGCTGATGCCATCTTTCTGAAACAGGCTGATCAGCCAGTCCCGCGGTGGCAGTAGCACCGATGAATCGATAAAAATCACACTGTCCAGATGGCCACCGACAAAGCGCGCGGCGCGATAGTGGCCATCGGCTTTATCGTAAAACTCCGCCCACTCTTCGCCCGGTTCGACGTTCAATAAGGTTTTCGCGTGTGTCGCCCAGTCCGCCGGTTTTTCTTTGCCCGCGATCTCGTAACGCCAGAAACCCTTGCCACGCGAACGCGCCCAGTAACGTGAATATTTCAGCACCGGCTTCTGCCGCGAGATGATAAAACCGTACCAGCTGGCATCGCAGGATTTTATGCTCGCTACCGCGTGTTTGAATTCCGGCTGACCGGATATCGGGTCGACCACGGTTTTGATCAGACTGCTGACTCTGGCCTGACTGCTGAACTGCAAATTCCAGTGCATCGGCACGAACAGAGACCCCCGTTGCTGACGCTGTGTGACCCGGATACGGACAAAGATCTCGGTGCCGGTTTCACTGCTGATCTGCGCCAGCTTGCCATCACTCAGGCCAAATTCTCTGGCATCGTCAGGATGCACTTCGACGAACGGCTCGATCCGGTGCGCAGACAGTCGCGGCGACATGCCGGTGCGCGTCATGGTGTGCCAGTGGTCGCGCACCCGCCCGGTGTTCAGGATAAAAGGATATAACGCACTCACCGACGAAGCGGGTGATTGCGGCGTAACGGCGATGAAACGGGCACGACGATTTTCTGTGCTGAACAGGCCATCGCTGTACATCGGCATATTATTCTGCTGGTTCGCGAGATCGGTCACCGGCCATTGCAGCGGCGGCATGTCGTCGTACTCACGCAGACTCATATGGCACAGGCCGGACAGATCCAGCTGGCGTTGCGGTGCTTTTTTATAAGCGGTCAGGCGGGCGTATTCATCAAATATTTCGGCGGCTGAACGATACCGGAACGCTTCTTCAAAACCCATGGCCTGCGCCAGCTCGGTGATAATCTGCCAGTCATGTTTGGCCAGTCCGGGGGCGCTCAAAAAAGGCCGCTGGCGGGAAATCCGTCTTTCAGAATTGGTCACCGTGCCATCACGTTCACCCCAGGTGGTGGCCGGCAGGCACACATCGGCCAGCCGGGAAGTATCGGTGTTAGCGACGCAATCAGAGACCACGACAAACTCGCAGTTTTGCAGCGCCGCCTTTACCCGGTCCGCGTCCGGCATGCTGACCACCGGATTGGTCGCCATGATCCAGATGGCTTTTATCTTTTTGCTTTCGATCGCATCGAAACAATCGACGGCTTTGAGGCCGGCTTTGCTGGCCAGCGTTTTGGTCTGCCAGAACGCTGAAACGATCTCACGGTGTTCCGCATTATCGATCTCCATGTGCGCCGCAAGCTGGTTTGCCAGACCACCGACTTCACGCCCGCCCATGGCATTTGGCTGCCCGGTGAACGAGAATGGTCCCATACCCTTGCGGCCGATGCGGCCGGTCAACAGATGGCAGTTGATGATGCTGTTGATCTTGTCGACACCACTGCTGGACTGGCTGATGCCCTGTGAAAAGACCGTGACCACACGTTCGGTGCGCGCAAACAGACGGTAGAACTGTTCGACCTCATCGACGCTGAGACCACAGGTTTCGGCAACCGTCTGCACATCTGGCGAAGACAGGGACGCACTTTCCAGCGCCTGCTCCACGCCCTCCGTCGAGGCATTCACAAAACGCTGATCAAGTTCGCCGGCGGCTTCCAGCCACAGCAGCAGGCCATTGAATAAAACCGCATCGGTACCGGGGCGGATCGACAGGTGCAGATCGCTGATATCGCTGGTCTGCGTGCGCCGCGGATCGATGCTGATTATTTTTACATTGGGATTGGATTCTTTACTTTGCGCTATGCGCTGATACAGCACCGGATGACACCAGGCGGCATTGGAGCCGGCCAGCACGATGAGCTGCGCGCGTTCCAGATCATCATAATTACACGGCACCACATCTTCACCGAAGGCACGCTTGTAGGCGGCGACCGCAGAAGACATACACAGGCGGGAATTGGTATCGATGTTGGCCGAACCGATAAAACCTTTCATCAGTTTATTGGCGACATAATAATCTTCGGTGAGCAGCTGTCCGGAAACATAAAACGCCACCGCGTCCGGGCCGTGCTGTTTTATCACCTCAGAAAATTTCGCCGCGATGTGACTATAGGCCAGCTCCCAGCTAACCTGTTCTCCATCGACTTCGGGGTATAACAGACGCTCTGCCAGATACACGGTTTCACCGAGGGCGGAACCTTTGGAACACAGGCGCCCGTAGTTGGAAGGATGATCGGGATCACCCAGCACTTCGACACGACCGTTCTCATGCATGTTAACGATGACACCACAACCCACGCCGCAATATGGACAGGTGGTTTTTGTGCTACTGACACTCATCAAATTTTTCTCTGGGTTTAACGCTGTATTCTAAAAATTTTAACCGCGATTATACCGAGTTATCGCCAGACTATGACGCTATCGTTGTGCGGGTTTATACGGGGTTTTGTGTAGCGGTTTTCGTTACTTATTTCTGTTGCTGCATGGTCTCATGCGACATACCGTGCTGCTGGCTGCTAGCCATATGCCCGCCAGTGAGCGCTTTCGTCAGGATCATGCTGCCAAAAAGCACCAGTAAAATACCCGCGACATAACGCGTCCATCGGTTGCGGGTAAATTGTTGCAGCCTGTCTGCAAGACTACCCATCAGCAATAACATAGGTAACGTACCCGCACCGAAAGCCAGCATCAATAATGCACTATCAACTGCACTACCCGATGTCGCCGCCCACGCCAGGGTACTGTACACCAGTCCACAGGGCAGCCAGCCCCAGACAAGACCCAGAGACAGTGCCTGAGACGGTGATGTAACCGGCATGAAACGCCGGCCGAAAGGTTCTATTTTTCGCCAGAAAACACCACCGATTTTTTCTAACCAGGCCATGGTCTGCAACCAGCCACCGATATAGATACCGAGTGCGACCAGGAACAGGCCACCGACGATGCCACCGATCGGAAATCGTCCGAGCTGAAAGATCTCGCCCAGTGAACTGCTGAGTAAACCGACGAGCAGGCCAGCCAGGCTATAGCTGATCAGGCGACCACTATTGTAGGTCAGCAGATAGGGCAGTAATTTTAACGGCGACTGCCGCGTTGTTTCCGGCAGTCCCATGGTGAGTGCGCCGACGATACCGCCGCACATGCCGATGCAATGGGTGGAACCCAGCAGTCCGATCATAAAAGCGGCGGCGACTGACAGCTCGCCGATCACGATCGATTGGCAGACCGGGCACAGGGTTGTACCGATGGCTCCTTATTTCGCAGATGATCGGCCATCCTTGTCAGCTCACACATCAGTTCATCACGAACAGATGTTTCGACCGCCAGCTGATCGGCAGCATGTTGCGCGCACAGCAACCATTGATCACGCTCTTCATCACCGATCGAAAAATGCAGGTGCTTGCGGCGCAGACGCGGGTGGCCGAACGCATCCATATACAGAGGCGGGCCACCCAACATGCCACTCAGGAACATGAACAGCCGGTCAGCGGCGTACGATAGATCCGCCGAATGCATTTCTCTCACATGCGCGACATCCGCCGAATCATCCATGAAAGCATAAAGCTGGTCGACGAACTGGTGCAGCACCTGTTCGCCACCGAGTCGCGAATAAAGGCTCTCGCATGATGTCATTATTGCGGCTGCTGAATTAACCATCACTGAAATGGCCTAGAAAGTTTTACGAAGCGGGATGTCGAGCGGCTGTTTTATGCTGATCGCACCGCGAAGATCGCCGATCGAATAATTCCTGGCCTGATCGTAAGGATACGAATCATCCAGCGCTGCCTTTACTGCAGGTGGTATCTGTTCATCACTGCCATGACAGGTCAGGCACACCGGTTTGATCGCCAGCGGTTTCATGAATCGAAAATAAGACTTGCCCGCTTCCTGCACGACTTCTGATTGTTTCATGGTTGCGTAACTTTCGCCTTTTTTGGCACGTGCTTCAAACGCGGCCAGCGCTTCCCGCTCCCACAAATCGGGGGTGCCCAGCATGGCATTGCGCACTTTAGTGGTGACGCGTGTCACTCGCCAGCCGTTTTCGAGGGAAAGTTTATTGGCGATATCAGGCGCAACATCTTTGCACACCTTGATGGCGGCGACCGGGCCGCTACCTTTCATTTCTTTTTTCAGATGGCCGCCCAGCTGCTGCATAAACTGTTGCGCCACTATCGAAGCAGCCTGTTCACGCGGAGCAACCTCTCCGGAAAAAACCGCTGACGAAACCAGCATCAAACTGATAAACACCAGTTGCTGGACAATAAAATTATTTGAAGTGAACACTGACTCTACCCTGCTAAATATATAAGTATGTGAATTATATTAGAATTATCTAATATTGGCATTGATAAATATCATATCAATAAAATAACTTTTAACGGCGCGGATTGTAAAAAAGCCTGTATATCAAGCACATACTGAAGCGGCACTAACCTTCGATCAGCCTGTGCAGGCCCGCTACGTCCAGATTATAATGATTGCTACTGATTTCTGTTATCAGCTTCTGACGCTTGAATTCAGAGATTGTACGGCTGGCGGTTTCGATGGTGATGCTCAATATCGAACCGACATCTTCCCTGCTGAACAGGTAACACTCATTCGTTCCTTCTTCCCGCAGGCGCAACAATAGATTCGCCACACGTTTTTTAGCCGTGCCTGTCGATAACTGGGTCAGCCATGCATCGGCACCCGTCAGCGCCTTTTGCCAGCGTGTCATCAGGTCTTTATGCAACACCGGGTTGCTCTGACTCAAACGGTTAACCGCTTCTTTCGGGTAACGACACAATTCCGAGGCCCGTAAAACTATCGCTTCATGTTCATAACACTGTCCCACCAACAGCTCCATGCCGAGCACATCGGTGCTGCGCATGAGACGAACGATACGCTGTGTGCCATCCGGTAAATACTGCACTAGTTTTATTAATCCGCTGCGAACAGTAAACAGATAGTGACCGACATCACCGACCTTGTACAATATGTCACCAGGCCCCATATGCACCTGCTCGACAGGTTCGTGCATCTGCTCGAAGTCCTGCTCGGTTAAACCGCCAAACAACGCAGAACTGCGTATCGAACAATTCTGGCAATCAGCGCTACCCTCCCAGGCCTGCGTTAATGTTACTGGTATTCGTTTCGTCACTGTTCCATCTCAAAATAAAAACAAGCTTACATACTAACCCTTTTATACCATGTATAAAAAAATAGTTTGATATAACTCAATTATCTCGCCATCAAGCATATAGCCGCACTTTTAAAGCATTTTTAATCATAGATGCAGCGATTTACCCGGACGAAAAAAAATTACCAGAACCACCAGCCAGAATTCAGTTCATCCTCGCAGGTCTTCAGTTGCGCGCCGTATTTCCTGGCGTTTTTATCGACCTTCGCCGCCACTTTGATCAACCACGGTTTCCTGTTATAAGTCTTACGCTTATAACCACCATGGCCTTCGTGGTAGGCGAGGTACTGGTTCTTCGCATCCCATTTTGAAATCTTTAATTTGTCGTATGTATATTTGCCATACCAGCCGATGAAATCGACCGCGTCTTCAAAATCATCACGGTCAGCACCCCAGTTTCGTGTCGATTTGATATACCAGTCCCAGGTATCATCTTTCACCTGTGCATAACCATAAGCCGACGATTTACGACCGATGGGAATGATCCACAGAAAATATTCCATCTCGGTTTTTGCGTCATATTTAAAACGTGACTCCTGATGGATGATCGCCATCTGCACCTGTATAGGCACACCCCAGCGCTCAAAGCTGTCTTTGGAATCATCGTACCAGCCGCCCTTCTCTTCAAAAATGTCGCAGATGTTATTGACATTTTTTGGTGGCGAAGTAGAACATCCTGCCAGCAACAAAAGAGTGATGATGATAAAAATTTTTAGCATGTATATGAAAGTTGGCAGTTGGCAGTTGGCAGTTGGCAGTTGGCAGTTGGCAGTTG
>SWCD01005254.1_pt1 | contig 24037 bp, 23 predicted proteins | sample 4693011 | NCBI WGS metagenome assembly SWCD01 (sample SAMN10267278, study PRJNA491770) | bioreactor metagenome | isolation source: DHS bioreactor inoculated with marine | place: Japan: Omine Ridge, Nankai Trough | reverse complement strand
TTGTGCTGGTTCCACCACCACATCGCCATCCACCAAACCGGATTCACCCTCCACCCCAACGACCCACCCGGATGCCGCAAACTCATCCCACCCAACCGCGGTACGACGTTCGGCGAAGCCGAACTCGACCCCCACCGCAGGTGGGGCCACGACCCTCCTTGGTAGAGGCGTCCGCACGCCGCGGGACCGCCGTCGCAGGTGGGGCCACGACCCGCCCTCGTAGGGCCGGCTCGTCGCTCCACTTCAACCTGGTCAATTCGCAGTCCCGGTGCGTGCCAGAATCGTCGGTATGAACGTCGATGCATACCTGGCCAGGATCGCGTTCGGAGGCTCCGTGGAACTCTCAGTCGAAGCACTGGAGCAACTGCAGCGCGCCCATCTCACGAGTGTGCCCTTCGAGAACCTCGATGTCTTCCATCGGCGTGGAGTCGAGACAACACCCGAGTGGTCTGTGCCCAAGATCGTTGCCAGAGGCCGTGGCGGATGGTGCTACGAGGTCAACGGCGCCTTTGCCACGCTGCTCGAGCACCTGGGATTCGAGGTCAAGTGGCTGGGCGCGATCGTGCTGCCCGCGACCGGCCCCGTCCCCGATCATCTCACCCTGGAAGTGACGCTCGACCGGCCGTATCTCGTGGATGTCGGCTTCGGCGACTCGTTCATTCGTCCCCTGCCACTCGACTCGACCGGCCCCCACGATGGTGGCGATGCGCCGTACCGATTCGATGTCGATGGTGCACTCACGACGCTGATCAAGGACGGGCCCGAAGGACCCGAGCTGCAATATCAATTCGATGGCGGCTCGTATTCCCCCGCCGACTTCGAGCCATCGTCTGTGCGACTCCAAACAGAACCCGGACTGAAATGGACCGAGAAACCCTTTGTCACTCGCCTCCTCGATGGCGGGCCCGACCGGGTGACATTGCTCAGCGATCGGATCAAATTCCGCCGCGGTGGCACCTGGAGCGAACAGCCCGTGCCATCCGACAAGTGGGACGCGCTACTCCATGAGTGGTTTGGTCTGACGCCGTGAAACTCTGAGGACTACTCGGCCGCAGGCTCCAGAACTACAACCGCTGTCTCGCCAGACCGGCGCGAGGCATAGCCATCGAGGTTCTTGTCGATCTCGGCCCACCGATCCCAGAGGCGGGTTCGTTCGTCGCCGACCGCGGCCCGGCCAATGACCGAGCGAGTCTCCCCGGGAAGTTCGACGGTCACCTCGGGGTGTGCCTGCAGGTTCAGCCACCAAGCCGGCTCGGGTTCGCCCCAGCCGTTCATGGCCATAGTGACCACGTTCGGGCCATCCTCGAAGTAGGCGAGGATCACACTTCGCTCTTGGCCGCTGCGCCGACCGATCGTGGTGACCCGCATCAACCCGTAGGCGTCACCCTTGGGCTTCCGCAGCCCGAACCGTCCTCCACTGATTCGGTACAGACCTCGATGGACCTTCCACGCCGTCCGGATGAACCATCGCGGGGGAAGCCACGGCTTCTTTTCGTCGGGCATTGCGCTCTCCTGGTGCAGATGGGTCCAGGCTAGCCACCCGGCAACCAACAGCCGAGAGCGGGCCGCGATACCGATGCTGCCCCGATTCGGCACCGCTCGGATACAGTTGGCGGGGGTCATACCAGGGAGGGCTCTCTTGCCAACAGCCGACGACATCTATCGCGCCCATCCAACCGGAGACGAGATCGCCGATGTCCTATCCCAGCGGTTGACGGCCGCCGTTGCGACACACAACCCGGACGGGACCATCCATCAGGCGTATGTGATCTTCCTCCACGAGAACGGGAAGCTCTATTGGGAAACCGCATCGTCAACGAGGAAAGCAAAGAACCTCGCCCTCGACCCGGCGACCTCGTTCCTCGTCGATGGTCAGGCGGCAAGTGGCACCAACCTGATGGTCGCCGCGTCGGGCACCGCACGACTCCTAACAGGTGATGAGGGAGAGACCATCAATCGACGCCTGCGCGCCAAATACATAACTGAAGAAGCTCTCGACAAGGTCAACGAAGTCTGGGGATCATTCGACGACGTATGCGTCGAAGTAACCCCGGACCGATGGCGATCATGGACCAACAAGCCGTTTGGCAAGGCAACCATGGATGCCTTCGGCGATGCGCCTCCAGAAACCATCTGGCGGTCGTAGCTACCGCTGATCCACCTCAATAGCCCCGTCGATGAAGTCGAGGTTGGGCACATCGACGTACCGATCTTCGCCAACCATGATTCGCGTCGTGGCCAGACCGATCTCGGCAATCGGGCCCTCTACGTCCCCGACCCGCACCCGGTCGCCGGGGTTGTAGCGGTTGGCAACATGGCGACCGGCTGCGACCTGCTTGGCCAGCGGCACCGAACCCAGGCCGGCACCGAGCGCCAGGGTTAGCGCCCCTCCGAACGCAAGGGCGGCGACGAGAATCAGGATGATGTCCGTTGAGATCCCTACCTGCTGGAGGGCAATGATGAGACCAACGCCGAGGATGACACTCGATAGCCCGAGCCGGGCCCGCCCGGCCAACGAGGCCGACACCGGACGCAATGCAGTCTCGGCAAACAGCCCCACGATCCGACCCAACGCCCGGGCAACAATCACGACGATCACCGCGATCATCACCTTTGGCACCGAGCCGATCACCGAATCTGAGAGGCGATCCGCCTGCTCGGGGTCGATTATGACAAGAAGGCCGACGACGGCGATTGCCGTCACGAGCACCGGGATCAGCTGCCCGATCAGCTCAGAGAATCGGCCGGCGAAACGCTTGGAAATGAATCGGCCAACAAGCCATACGACCAGCATCAGACCCAGGACAACGGCCAGGGCGATCAAACGTCGTTCCAGTTCAGGGTCCATCACTACTCCTCGTCATCCGTTACTGATGCCTCAGTAGCGGCCTCTTCCCGACCTTTGTCGGCTCCAGGTCCGTACTCGACCAGAGCCTTCCCCATCGCCCCCAACACATCGGCGGCGAGCGAACCTACTTCCCGCACAAACTCATCGAAGCGGATCTGACGAAGCACCGGAGTCGTGAGATCCGTCTGCAATTCCCCGATCCACAACTCTGCCAGGAACTCCTGACATTCGTCGCAGGTCGCCACATGGCTCTCGAGATCCGGCTCGATGCCGTCGACAAACGCGAAGAGGCGATCATCGGAGGTGCGGCAAACTCTCATCGCCACGCCTCCAGCTTCTCTCGCAACGCCCGCCGGGCCCGCAGGATACGGGTTCGCACCGTGTTGATCGGCAAATCGAGCGTATCGGCGATCTGCTGGTAACTCAGACCCTCGTACTCGCGAAGCACAAGCGGTGTCTTGAGTTTGCCCGGCAGTTCACCTATTGCTTCCTCGAGATCCTCACGAAGAGCCTGGTTCACCACATCCAAGGCCGGATCGTATTTTGCGGGACGATCCGGCAATGTCTCTGCTGGGTACTCCTTGCGACGTTGCACCGCATTGAGGGCGAGATTGGTGGCGATCCGATAGAGCCAGGACCGAACCTGTGCCTGCCCGCGGAACCCGGGCAGCGCGCGATGAGCTCTCACAAACGCCTCCTGGGCGAGATCCTGCGCCATGACCGGGTTCCTAACGATCCGCAGAGCTGCCCCGTAAACAAAGTCCTGGTGTCGCCGGATCAACTCACCGAACGCTTCGAGATCGGTAAGCGATGCCTCGACCAACTCCTCGTCGGACAGCGCCGCATATTCACTGTGTTGCTCGGTTAGACCCATTACCCCGCCGGAGGTTCTGTCAGAAATCTAGCGTTGCCAACTCGCACCAGGAGAAAGCCGGGAACTCTCGGTCGGCATCCGGGTCAAAAGCCCGATCGACCGGCACACAGGGCCATCCTGCGGTCGACAACGGTGGCCGCAAGGGGATCGTCTGTCTTTACCCCCTCACACGTCCCCTTGCTGCCACCGCCCCTCCTCCGTACATTCATGCCTTCGACTGCGAGAAGTCGACCCCGCGCAAATAATCGATTAGCGTCACCCGAATGCAACTCGGCATACTCTCTGAACAGGCCCCAGGCGAGCATCGTGTGGCTGCAACACCACAGACTGCCGCCACCTTCATTGAATGGGGATGGCAAGTAGACGTCGAAAGTGGAGCCGGTGTCGCCGCTGGTTTCCCCGATCGTCTATTCATCGAGGCCGGAGCAAACATCGTGGACGGCAAGACCGCCCGCGGTGCTGACATCGTGTTGTGTGTCAACGCTCCTGAAGCCCTCAACGATCTGAAACCGGGTTCAATCCTCGTTGGGTTCCTGGATCCCTTCGTCGATGCGGACTTGATCACCAAGCTCAAGGACCAGGGCGTCACGGCGCTTGCGGTGGAGGCCATCCCCCGCACCACTCTGGCCCAGAGCATGGACGCCCTGTCATCGCAGGCCAACATCGGTGGCTATGCCGCCGCATTGCTTGCCGCCAACGCATCCCCAAAGCTGCTCCCGATGATGGTCACCGCGGCCGGGACCATCCCGCCATCGCGGGCACTCATCCTCGGCGTTGGTGTCGCCGGCCTCCAGGCCATCGCCACTGCCCGTCGCCTCGGAGCCGTCGTGTTCGCCTACGACATCAGGCCCGAGACCGCGGAGCAGGTCGAGAGCCTCGGCGCCAAGTTCGTCGCCGCTCCAACGCAGGAGATGGACGAGGGCGGCTATGCCAAAGAAGTCGGTCAGGACACGCAGGCTCAACAGCATGCCGCGTTGGCACCACACGTGGCCGATGCGGATATCGTCATCACAACCGCACAGATACCGGGACGTCCCGCTCCCCTGCTCATCACCGACGAGATGGTTGCGGCGATGCAGCCGGGGTCGGTGATCGTGGACATGGCTGCAGGCTCCGGCGGAAACGTCGCCCCGTCCAAGCCGGATGAGATGGTCGACGTCAACGGCGTGCACATCTACGGGCCGACCAATCTCCCTGCCGACATTCCGCACGACTCGAGCCGGATGTATGCCAGGAACCTGGTTGCTCTGCTCGAACGGGTCAAGGCTGAGGACGGCGTCAACATCGATCTCGAGGACGAGATCATCGGTGGCACGACCATCACCCACAACGGCGAAGTGAATCACCCCCGGAGCCGGCAGATGCTCGGCCTCCCCGAGATCGTTGCCGAACCGGCGGAAGAGTCGGTCGAAGAACCAGAAGAAGTACAAGGAGACACTGAATGAGCGCCGCCTTCGTCAGCGGCATCGTGGTATTCGTGCTCGCCGCGTTCGTTGGACTCGAGGTCATCTCGAAGGTCCCACCGACGTTGCACACGCCACTGATGTCCGGTGCCAATGCCATTTCCGGCATCACCATCGTTGGTGCCCTCATCGCCGCCGGGGTCGGGGAAGGCACCTTCGCCGCGATCCTCGGCTTCCTGGCCGTCACCGCGGCGACGATCAACGTCGTCGGTGGGTTCCTGGTCACCGACCGAATGCTCGAAATGTTCAAGAAGAAGCCGGGGAGGGGATGATGACCAGTTTCCTACTCCTGGCCCAGGCAGACTCGAGCGAGGGCACCCTCACGCTGCTGCTCTACCTCGGTGCGGCCGTTTTGTTCATCCTCGGCCTGAAGCAACTGTCGTCGCCGCGCACGGCGCGACGGGGCAACATGCTCGCCTCGGCCGGCATGTTGATCGCCATCGTCGTGACTTTGATCGACAACGACATCGCCAGCTGGGGCACGGTCATCGCCGGTCTTGCTGTCGGCGGCGTTGTTGGTGGACTTCTCGCCATCCGGGTCAAGATGACCTCGATGCCCGAGCTCGTCGCCGCGTTCAACGGTTTCGGCGGCGTTGCTTCGGCGTTGGTGGCACTGGCTGAGATCGAGCGAGCCGATTCGCTGTTCAGCGTCGAGACCGGCGTTGTCGTCGCCCTCTCGCTTGCGATCGGGTCGATCACCTTCTCCGGCAGCTTTGTCGCGTTCGGCAAGCTCAACGGTTCCCTGCCCGGCAAGCCGATCTTGCTTCCCGCCGGCAAGACGATCAACGCGGCTCTGGCGCTGGGAGCGGTTGGCATGAGCATCTGGGCTATCGCCGCGGACGAGGCGCTCGCCTATTGGATCGTGGTCGCCATTGCCCTGGTCCTCGGCGTTCTCGCCGTCATCCCGATCGGTGGGGCCGACATGCCCGTTGTCATCTCACTGCTCAACTCGTTTTCGGGTGTGGCCGCAGCGATGGCCGGCTTTGTCATCAGCAACTCTGCGCTGATCATCGGTGGCGCTCTCGTGGGCGCAGCCGGTCTGATTCTGACGCTGCAAATGGCTGAGGCCATGAACCGAACGATCGCCAACGTCCTGTTCTCCGGGTTCGGCGCCGTCACCAGCGGACCCGTCTCCACCAGCGACAAGCCGGTGAAGAGCGCAACTCCCGACGACGTGGCAATTGCTCTCGCTTATGCAGAGAACGTCATCGTCGTCCCCGGCTACGGACTTGCCGTTGCGCAGGCGCAGCACGCGGTTCGAGAGCTGGCAACGCTGCTCGAGGAGAAAGGCGTCAACGTCGACTACGCCATCCACCCGGTGGCGGGACGTATGCCGGGACACATGAACGTGCTCCTCGCCGAGGCGGATGTCCCGTACGACCAGTTGCTCGATCTCGATCAGTCGAACCCCCGGTTCGGGCAGACCGATGTCGTGCTCGTGATCGGAGCCAATGACGTGGTCAATCCATCGGCTCGTGAGGACGAGGGCAGCCCGATCTACGGGATGCCGATCCTGGACGTTGACTATGCGACGACCGTGGTCGTCATCAAGCGGAGCCTGTCCCCCGGTTTCGCCGGTATCGACAATCCGTTGTTCTACCTCGACAACACGATGATGTTGTTCGCCGATGGCAAGGCCGCCGTCGAGTCCGTCATCGGAGCCATGGCCAACGTCTAGGCAGTCTCCTAGAGCGAACTGAATACCACACGGCCGGCGCGCATCACGTGCGCCGGCCGCTGTAGTTCGGTGATGTCGTGCAAGGGATTGGTCTCAAACAGGACCAGATCAGCCGGCTTGCCCACGTCGAGTCCCGCCTCGACACCGAGATAGTCCCAGGCGGCGCCCGAGATTGCCCGGACCGCTGCCGCCGGAGAAAGACCGTACTCAACCAGCCGGGTCGCCTCCCGAGCGACGGCGCCATGGGGCACCGCCACATCCGTGCCGGCCAGGACCGCGACCCCTGCCTCCACCGCCTGGCCGAGCAGAGCGCGTACGTTGGCCAGGCCGTCGCTGAAGGCCCTCCCCCCGCTCGATTCCGGGCCAAGCCAGTTGGCGATGTTCTCCATCGCAAGAATTGTCGGCACCCACGCCCCACCGCGCTCGCCCAGTTGCACCAGGTCATCTTCAGTCAGATACAGACCGTGCTCGATCGAGTCGACACCGGCGCGCACCGCCATGGATGCTGTATCGGGAGCCGTGGTGTGGATGGCGACCCGGCAGCCCGCATCGTGAGCGATTCGCACGACCTCAATCAGTTCTGCCTCGGTGAAATTCGAGACCGGGCCGCGTCCCCGTCGCGGCCAATCGCCGACGAGCTTCACCCAGCGGGCACCGCCTCCCACTGCGTTGCCGATGACCTCTGCCAGGTTGCCGCCATCGATCTCCTCGCAGAAGCCCGGGTAGTAGCCGTTCGGCACCGAGATCATCCGACCGGCCATCTGCAGGTGCGGCCGATTCGTCTCCTCTTCGTCTAGAAATCGAAGCGACAGAGATGTCTTTGAGCCCTTGTCGGCAAGCAGGAGCACCCCGCTCTCCAATTGCAGGCGAGCATGACGCCGCATCAAGGGGACCGGATCGTCGGTGGTGTCGTCGATCATCTCCTGGACGCCGACGCCGGTCAGATGCACGTGACAGTCGGCAAGGCCCGTCATCGCATACAGGTAGCGGAGATCCTGCGTATCGTCGCCAGTCGCTTCGGGAGAGACGAACCTCCCGCCTGCAACTCCCAACCTGTGTTCACGCCCGTCGAGATCGCACAGCAGCAGAGTCATGGCCCGACGCTACCCGATCAATGCCGGGGGCGGCGGCCGCCACCACTAGCATCAGCGTTTCCCGAGATTCCCCGCGGTGTACCCATGCTCGAAATCGATCGTCTGGAGAAGCGATACGGCGACGTCGTTGCGCTCGACGGCTGCACGTTCAACGTCGCCCGCGGCCAGCTACTCGGCTTCCTGGGGCCCAACGGGTCGGGCAAAACGACAACGATGCGGTCGGTGTTCTCGCTCGTTCGGCCCGACGCCGGTTCGATACGCTGGGATGGAGCAAAGATCGAGCCCGACACGAGGCTCCGCTTCGGATACATGCCCGAGCAGCGGGGCCTTTACCCACGAATGAAGGTGGCTGCTCAGCTGACCTACTTCGGGCGTCTCCACGGTATGTCCAGATCCGAAGCTGCCGCCGCCGCGGCAGATTGGCTGGAAAGGCTCGGTCTCAGCGATCGTGCCGACAGCCGGCTCGAACAGCTCTCTCACGGCAACCAGCAGCGCATCCAGCTTGCGGCGGCTCTCATCCACGACCCCGACCTTCTCATCCTCGATGAGCCGTTCTCCGGTCTCGACCCCATCGGGGTGGAGGACATGATGGCGATACTGCTGGAGCGAGCTGAGCGGGGTGCCTCGGTTGTGTTCTCCAGCCATCAGCTCGATCTCGTCGAGGATCTCTGCGAGGACGTGGTAATCATCGCCGAGGGGAAGGTCGTTCTCTCCGGGCCGATCCGGGAACTGCGAGCCCGCTCCTCACACCGCTACCTGGACATCGAACTCGCCACCAATCGCAACGATCTGCACCGTGCCTTTCCCGGCTACGAGTTAGTGAGCTCCAACGACGGCAGGCTCCGGCTGCGGGTCGACGACGACACCCCACTCGAGCCGCTCATTCATACTGCCGTCGAACTGGGCCGCATCCGTCAGTTCTCATATACACCACCCAATCTCTCCGAGGTGTTCCGCGAGGTGGTCGAGCAATGAACCCTCGCAGGTCCATCCTCCTCGTTGCCGCTCGCGATTTCAGAGAGCGCGTCACCAGCCGGGCTTTTCAGCTGTCCACCGCGATCACGATTCTGTTCGTTGTCGCCTGGATCCTGGTTCCTGCGATCTTCTTTGACAACGAGCCCGAGACATGGGAAATCGGTGTCATCGGAGACGAACCTGCCGGGTTCGCCACCGCAGTAGAAACGGCATCGGGATACTCGGCGATCGTAGAGCTATCGCCGTACACCGAGCGGAGCGCAGCAGAGACCGGCTTGGAGGACGGGGATATCGAACTCGCCATAGACTCGGCGGGCACGATCCTCGTCGACAACGGTACGAGCGATCAGCTCCAGGTCGCCGTCATCACCGCCCTCGCCACGATTGAGATTGGCGAACGCGCCGACGAACTGGGCATCGAGGTCACCGAAATCGCTGATCTGTTCACGGGCGGGTATGAGGTCGAATCGGTTGCTCCAGCCTCGGAACGAGACAACGAGGCAAACCGCATCTTCGCCTTCTTTGTGACCGTCGTCCTGTTCATGTCGATCGTCACCTACGGTTCGTGGATCCTGATCGGAGTGATCGAGGAGAAGACCAACAGGGTCGTTGAGGTCGTCCTCGGGACCGTTCGACCGCATCAACTCCTTGCCGGAAAAGTCCTCGGTATCGGCGTGCTCGGCATCGCCCAAGTCGTTGCGATCGGTGTGATCGCCATGGCGTTGATGCCCCTCCAAGACGCTTTCGACATCCCGGCCGCGGCGGGTTCCGTGCTCGCCTGGGCGTTCGTCTGGTACATCCTCGGCTTCGGCTTCTACGCAGTGGCCTATGCGGCTGCGGGATCTCTCGTGTCTCGCCAGGAGGAGGCACAGAATGCGGCCTTCCCCCTGACGATGATGCTCATGGCAGCCTATTTCATCGCTTCCTTCTCGGTCACCGGAGAGAACCCGGTGCTCCGGGTTGCGTCGCTGCTGCCGATGTTCGCCCCGATGACGATGCCGTTGCGAATCGCAGGGGCCGACGCCGCGGCGTGGGAAATCGCCGTGTCGCTGGCTCTGATGCTGCTCACGACCTATGGGTTGATCCGCTTTGCCGGCCGCGTCTATGCCGGTGGCCTGCTTCAAGGAGCAAGCCGGGTGAAGTGGCGTGAAGCGTTCCGCGCCTCGGATGCGTGAGACCTAATCGGCGGCTCAGAACGGCCGACTCTGGTGTCAACGGTGGCTACCATCGAATGACCTATTTCTGAGGACCAATGAAGCTTTCCATCACTACTAGAGCCCCCTACGCACCGACGGTCGAGTTTGTCGAGCGCAAGGGCATCGGTCACCCGGACACGATTTGTGACCATCTCGCAGAGGAGTTGGCTCGCGAGCTCGCAACTGAGTATCTGGCCCACACCGGTGCGGTGCAGCACTTCAACGTTGACAAGGCGATTCTCGCGGCAGGCTCAGTAGACGTGGGCTACGGCGGCGGCAGCCACATCAGGCCGTCTCGCCTGGTCCTCGTCGGCAAGGCAGATTCCCTTCAGGAGTGGCAGCCCGATCCCGAGGACCTGGCCGTTCGCTACAAGGCCAAGCTGCTGGCATTGCTGCCTGATGCCACCGCGGAGGCCTTCACCGTCGAGGTCTGGCTCAACCAGTCATCTGCGGATCTGGCCACGGTCGTCAACCGCAGGGACGACGATGCTCCGCTCGCCAACGACACTTCGTTCGCCGCCGTCTCGTTGCCACGGTCGGCCGTTGAGCAGACGGTCTACGCGGTCGAGCGACGCCTCAATAGCGACAGTTTCCGTTCGATCCACCCGGTGGGCCGGGATATCAAGGTCATGGGGGCCAGAGTTGACGGGTCCTCACATGTAACCGTCGCCTGCCCCGTCCTCGCCGCAAAGGTTCAGAACCGATCCGAGTATGAAGCCGTCCTCGATGCAGTGCGGGTCGAGGTTGGCACGATCGCTGCGGAACACATTGGCCCGGGAGTAGTGGTGAAGGTGAACCAGGCCGATCAGGACGACAGCCCTTATCTGACTCTCACCGGCACCTCAGCAGAGGCCGGCGATGACGGGCAGGTGGGCAGAGGCAACCGTTTCGGCGGGCTGATCACCCCGTACCGGCCGATGAGCCTCGAAGCTGCCGCCGGCAAGAACCCGTTTGCCCATGTCGGCAAAACGTACCACGCCGTCGCTGCCGACATCGCTTCCCGTCTGGAAGCAGAGACGGATATCACCGAGTCGACGATTCGGATGCTCAGCTCGATCGGCCGCTCCGTCATCGACCCGGAGACCGTCCACATCGAGAAGGTCGGCGATACTGATCCGGATCGGATCGAACAGATCGTTACCGAGTGCCTCGCCGATTGGAGCGGGGTGCGGGACCGTCTTATCGCCGGGCACTACGAGCTGTACTGAAACCCCATCAATAGCCACCACCGCGGCTGATGATGCTCTGCGATGTACGGGGGCCATATCTCGGTGCGTGGACACCCGATAGCTTGACCAGCAGCAGCGCGCGCCTTCTTTGCGGCCGATAAGGCTCCAGCAGTTCCAGCATCCGCTCGTCGGTTCCTCGTGGCTCGCGGGCCAGCGCCCAGGACACGGTGTTGGGTAGATGGAAGTCCCCGGTCGGGATGGCATCGCGATCACCCCAGGCAGCACCCATCACCTGCGCCGACGTCCACGGCCCCACCCCCTTGACCGCGTGCAGGCGTCGTACCGCATGCTCTTTCGCCATGCGGAGGACCTCCTCGAGCCTGGCCGCCCGACCGGCGGCTTCTCGAATCACCCGGGCCCGGGTCTGTTCGATGCCGATTATGTGGAAATCATCGAGAGACAGCTCCATGATCGCCGCGGGACGGGGCGGTAGCAGGAGTCCAAGAGCGCCTGGTGCGGGCTCCCCTGCGGCAACAACCAGCCGCTCGTAGCAACGCTTCGCCTCATCGGTTGTCACCCGCTGGCCGATGATGGCAGGCAGGAGCGTGTCGAAAACTCTGCCGGTAGAGCCGAGACGCAGCCCGAGGTTGCGTCGGTGCATGTCTCGCAACAGCCCGGAGCCAGGCACAAAAGTCTCAGGAGAATCGTCGAGGCCAACGGTCCTCGGTACTGCGGCGAGAGCTGCCTCGGCCCCGGGACCCTGTGCGGTTGCCGCCAACTCGCCATCCCCAGTCTCGAGCCGCACGGTGGCCGGGCCGACATCGGTCCACAGGGTGTATGCCCCCGATGCCGCACCGGTCGTGAGAAGAGATGGCGTCCGCGGCAGCGCAAACTGCAGCGTTCGACGCAAATCCAGCGCTCCATTCAGCGGCCATCTCTTCTCGATCACGCCCTCACGCTAGGCGGACATTCTGACGGGTCGTGGCGGAGCGCAAAGATCGCCGCTAGTTTCGCTGCATTCGACCGGCCGGTGTGCCGATAGAGAGCCAACAATCATCGGCAAGAAACGGGGTTACCGTGGACGAGAACAAGGACGACCAACCTCTCTCTAGTGAGGAGCTGCTGCGAAGAGCCCGCCAAGGCCTAGGCGATGCAGATGCCGCGGCGGAGACCCCCGCCGATTTCTCCATCGAATCGTACCCTCCGCCGGTAGCGGATTCCGCGGCGGACATCGAGATGTCGCCCTCCTATTCCGGTGATCTGCCGGGTGCAGACGAACCCGAGGAGCCGGACGTCACGCCGAGCTGGGACACGCCCGCATACGATCCCCCGGCGCCCGAGCCCCGCAGCGACCCCTCGTCGTGGGCTCCTCCGCCTCCCGATACCGGCGCCGCCCCCGACTGGACCGCGTCTGCGCCAACCGGTCCCGCCCCGACACCGGTCACCCGGAGCGGTAGCGGTCTTGCCGGCAAGCTCTGGATCTTCGTTGTCATCGCTGTGGTTGGGTTTGGTATCTACAGCTTCCTGGACGGAAGCAAGACTGTCGATGACATAGCCGTCGGCGATTGCATGGACATCCCTGAAGAGGATGTGTTCTCCGAGATCGATCCCATCGACTGCACCGAGCCGCATGACCTCGAGGTATATGCGCTCGTCGACCTCAGTGACATTTCGCTGGAGTTCTCGAGCGTTGCCCTGTACCCCGGGGATGATGCCGTCTACGAGGCAGCCTACAACGCGTGCTGGGACGCGTTCGAGTCGTATGTTGGCGTGCCCTACGAGGACTCGGTCCTGTACCTCGACACCTTCACGCCGACCCTCGAAGGTTGGGAAGAACGGGGTGACCGGATCGCCAACTGCGTCCTCTACGAGGTCAACGCAGATGCCACGGAGCTGATCCAATCCCGTCGCTCTCTCCGCAACGCAAACCGCTAGACGCCGGTCCAGATCCACGATGATTGGGGGCCTGCAGATGCGGGCCCCCAATCGCGTGATTGGTAGCCTCCCCCTGATATGACGTTCGCCACCGTCCCTCCCGATCAAATCGATGCCTGGGTTGTCGCCCTGCCTTTGCGCCGAGGGTTCAGCTCGGCCCGCTCCCGGCTCGATGAGAGGCATCTCCTGCTCGTGAGGGTCAAAGCGGAGGAGATCGTCGGATGGGGCGAAGTCGCTCCGGTCCCGGGACACAGCCAGGAGCGCATTTCGGACATTTGGAGGACGCTTCGCCGCCTTGCGATCGATGCAGGTCTGGCCACTCCGGCCGCTTCCACCGGAATGCTCGCTGCCGCGTTCAATCAGGCAAGTGACGATCTCGCGGCTCGCCGGGCGGGCCAACCACTGTGGGCAATGCTCGGCGGGACCAACGAAGTCACCGCCAGCGCCGCAATTGGAGTTGACCGGAACGGCCAACCGGACACCCATCAGGTAGCGGAGGCCGCCGGTGCCGGATATCGCCACGTGAAGCTCAAGGTCACACCACGCACCGATCCCACAAAGGTGGCCGGGCTAATCGCAGATTTCCCGGAGATCCGGTTTGGCGTAGACGCCAACGGATCGCTTGGGCTGACGGAGCAAGCGCTGCTCGCCGCCCTCGATAATCTCGACCTCGCCTATATCGAGCAACCCGGCGCCCCCGAGGATCTGGATCTGCACGGGCGCCTTCGTCACCAGCTGCGCACGCCGATTGCCCTAGACGAGGCAGCCGCATCCATTCCCGCCATCGACAGGATTCTCGCCACCGCCGCAGCAGATATCGTCAATCTCAAGACGGGTCGGTTCGGGACATCCGCCACCCTGGAGTTGGCAGAACGAATCGTTGCGGCAGGCCTCCGGGTGCGCCTCGGAGGGTTGATCGAGAGTGGGATAGGTCGGGCCCACACCGTGGCCCTCGCCGCCCACCCCATCTTCGAACTTCCCGGAGACATCGCCGGCTCAGACCGCTACTTCGCCGATGATCTCGTCCGCCCCCAATGGAGAGTCACGGCAGGGCGGCTGACGCTACCCACCGGCATCGGTATCGGCGTCGCCGTTGCTGAGGCCGCCATCGAGGCACACACTGTCGAGACGCTCAGCATCGGCTGAATCTCGTTTGGGCTAACTTACGGAGCATGTCGAACCGTCCTCTCCGTGCATCCTTCATGGCCGCTGTTGGCGTCCTTCTTTTCGCCGCCCCTGCTGTCGCTCAATCCGATGGTCCCGTCAATTGCGGTAGCTACGAAGGAGTCAAGTGTGAAGGGTGGTTCTCCGACAGCGCCGGCATCGCCGACGATGATGCCGCGATCGAGGATTCAATTGGCGCACTGGTCAACCAATACGGCAACCAGATTGCCGTCGTCACCGTGGAGGCAAGCCCGTACGGGTCGCCGCTCGAGTTCGCTCAGGATCTCGGCAATGCCTGGGGGGTCGGCGACGCCGAACGGCAGGATGGCATTGTGATCCTCATTGATATCGAGAATCGACGCACCGAGATGACTACAGGTCCCGGGCTTCCCGAACTCGACTACTCCAGAGTCACCGGGGCCGGCAACTCCTTCTTCGGCCGTGGCGACTTTGATTCGGGGATCATCGCCATCATCGGCAGCCTCGAGCAGGAACTCGCAACAGTCTCCGGTGGCGGCAGCGAGCCTGGTTCCGCCGTGAGCATTACCCCCGAGGACGACGAGACGTCGGCAGGCCTGGTTGTCGGCGCCCTGGCCGCGGCAGCCCTGGTTGGGGGCGGTGTCGGCATGGTGGCGGCGCGACAACGACGTCGCGATCGAATTGGCAAGGAGCGGGCTGAGCTCATCGACGGCGACGTCGCATCGCTCGATCCGGTCGGTCACGAACTCCCGCTGCTGGCCGACTACTCGCTGCCTCATCAAGGCGTCATCACCGCGACCGACACTCGTTCTGCGTTGGCCGCGTTGGAGAGAATCGAAGCCGGGGTCGAACCCCGGGACGAGACGGCGACACGGGCTCTTTGGGGCAACGGGCTCGTGTCGGTGGTCGATCGCGACAGACTCCACCGCGAAACCGAGGTTCCGCTGGATCTCCGCGTGTCGGCCGAGCAGCCGCTTCTCGAGGGTGCGCTCCAAGCCGCCATCCGTGACGCTCTCGACGTAGACGAGGACAAGAAGGGCGAATTCGAGGTCAAGAGACAGGAACTCCGCCGCATCATCGATAGCCTCCGCCCGCATCGGATCGCCAACACTCGATTCCGCATGGGTCTCGCCATCAGCGATAGAACGGTGCAGACCGCGATCGGCTGGGCACTGGTGACCGACGACGGCAAACGCTTCCTCGAAGCCGGCCCCGTACTCACGACAACCGACTCGCTGCAGGAATCCATCGAGGAGTTCGACCTCGTCTATGCGACGGCCCGGGAGAAGGCCGAGCGGATGGAGACCCTGTACCGGCAGCTCCCCGACTCGACAACCCGCCCTGCCGTCGCTGCCGCCCTCGCCGATCTCGGCGACGATGCCGATGCCTCCTACGGGCGTTACGAAGCGCTGCGTCAAATCCTGGAGTCCCAGGGGTCGATGCTGAGCAGGGACGGCCTGTCAATCCCGGCGATCGCGGCACTGCTTCTGATGAACAACGATGCCGAGGACGTCGACGAATTCATCGCTGCATACGAGACCAATCGGGGCCGCGGGGTCGAGGCCGACACCGCAGTGGAGTACGCCCTCGCCGGTCTGACCCGGCCGAGCGAGATCGCCCGAATCCGGGCAGAGGCCGACAAGCTCGGCATTCCGATCTCGTTGACGGCGGCGCTGCTCCGGCGTCGCGCCGACGGGCCCGAGGTCTACCGGGCACTTGCGGACGAGCTCGCCAGAGCCAGCATCCCGGAAGGAAGACGCCGCGTGGCCGGACGCGGCGGCTCGGGGGTCGAAGGCGACACCCGGCGTACCGTTGCCGCAGTGCTCGCCATCTCATTGGAGCCAGCGCAGGCGATACGTCGTTGGGCCGAGGCTCGCGACGCTCTTGCAGCGCTCGGGCTCATCGGCGCCTATGCCGACGTCGCCGCCGCATTCGGGGCGTCCGACCCCAGGGGACCACGTACTTTCGCCCTCGCCTATGCAGCGCAGCGTCAGGCGTTGAGCCGCAGCACGATCGACGATGCGGATCGTTTCGCCCCCGAACTTGCTCACGCCGGAACGGGTCGCCAGACCGACTCGTGGAGTGGCGAGCCGATCCCCCGAGGTCTGGCCCAATTCGACCCGTACACCCTGCTCTTCTACCACTGGGTCATCACGAAGGGAAGCCGCGGCTCCTACGGCTGGGAACCTGTGTACAAAGACACTTCATGGTCTCACGATTCCAACTCATGGTGGGGCGGTGGCGGTGGGTTTGGCAGCAGCGGATCCTGGGGCGGGGGATCCTCATGGGGTGGTTCCTCCTGGAGTAGCGGGAGCTTTGGCGGATTTGGCGGGGGCGGCGGCTTCTCCGGCGGGGGCGGTAGCGGTTGGTGATGATCACCTCGACCGACAACCCGCGGGTCAAGGCCTACGCCAGACTCAAGACAGCTCGCGAGCGAGCCCGCACCGGTCTGTTTTTGATCGAGGGTCATCGTGAGGTCGCCCGGGCGAGAGAGGCCGGCATCGAGGTGGTCACCCTCGTCATCTGCGACGACCTCCTCGGTGGCGCCGCCATTGACACCGCTGGACTCGAGGTGCTCCCCGTCTCCGCAGCGCCGATGAAAAGGATCGCAATGCGGGAGAACCCCCCGGGGGTAATCGCCGTTGCCCGCCAGTTCGCAACGAACCTGGACGGCTTGCGGCTGCAGCCCGACCCACTGATCCTGATTGCCGAACGCGTAGAAAAACCGGGGAACATCGGCGCCATGATGCGGACCTGCGACGCGGTGGGTGCCGATGCGATCATCGTCGCCGACCCGGCGACAGATATCTTCAACCCGAATGTGGTGCGATCGTCGCAAGGGGCCTTGTTCACCGTCGCCGTCGCCGCGGCATCGACACCCGACGTCATCGCTTGGTGTGACCGCAAGGGAGTCAAGGTCGTCGGCGGCTACCCGGGAGCAAGCACCGATTTGTGGGAGACCCGGATGACCGGCGCCACTGCTGTGCTGGTTGGCGCTGAGGACGTGGGCATCTCTGCGGCGTGGAGCGACCTGGCGACACCGGTGCGAATCCCAATGGCAGGTACGGCCGACAGCCTCAACGCGTCTGTGTCTGCGGCAGTGATTCTTTTCGAAGCAGTGAGACAGCGGCGCGCCCGGGCAGCCCACCTACCAACTGGCAAAGATGAACCCGTCGGCCAGTGATCCTGCTCCCCCGCCACCCTGCCAGCGCACGGTTCCCGCACCGTCAACGTAGATGAGGAAGACGCCCGTGGGGTCGTAACCTCCCCAGGTTGATCCGGTCTCCACAGGGAAGTTGGCGAGCACTTCGCCGACCGTCGAGAAAACGACACCGGTGGTGTCGGTGACGTTGTACTCGCCGTCCCTCGTGTGCAGAAAGCCGACCAGGTTCCCGCCGGCCTGCGATCCGATTCCGTCCATGCTCTGGTGGACGCCGATCCAGGGCAGGACCGTGACATGGGTTGGCGCACCTTCGGCGAGGTCAAGCGTCGCCAGGGCGGCCACCTCCTGAATCTTCGTGGTCCAGTACAGCTCCGATCCATCCCTGGTCCAGGCAGCGGCACCGTGCGGGAATCCGAGTGAGGGGTCATCGATCCACTGTCCCGGGCCCGTATCCGCATCGACGTTCGGGTCGGCGACGACAAGGGAGTAGCCCAAGTTGGCAAACATGTTCTGCGTCGGAGAGGGTGACAGCGTCCAGCCGTGTTCCTTCCAGTCGGAGTAGTACGGGTCGATCAACTCCTGTCCCGCTGCCACGTAGAAGATGTTCCCGGCTGCGGGCTCACAGCAGTCGCTGATTCCGATCACAGAACCGTCGAGCAATCGCCAGATGCCGACCAGTACGTTGGGCGGCATCTCCTCAGCGGCCGCCACCTCTGCGGCCGTTCCGGTTTGGCCGAAGACATGAACGATCTCACCGCTGACGGTGTCGACCTCAACTGCCACGTAGTCGTCGGTGATCGCCACAAACGTGGCAGGACGCCCATCGGGAAGGACCGGCCCAACAGCAACCGGCACCACCGTGGTTGGAGTCGTAGTCGTTGGCGGAGGCGCTGTGGTCGGTGCGACGGTCGTTGCAATCGTGCTCGTCGTTGCCGGCGACGCTGCTGCCGTTGTGGCTGATGGTGCGTCTGTCGTGGCTGTGGTTGTCGTAGCTGTCGAATCTCCTCCACATGCTCCAAGCAAGAGCAGCGAGGCGATCATCGGTCCGTAGCGACGGATCATCGGTCACTCCCGATCTGTTTGGGTCTCCAAGTCTGATCGGCATCCTTAGAGAGCACTTGATTGAGTAGTGTCGTCCCCATGATCGACTATCTCGCGGCAATCCGCCGCGAATCAGAGCGGTTTTCGTATCTGATTCGGAACGTACCGCCCGGCGCCAACGTCCCTTCGTGCCCCGGCTGGTCGATGGCGGACCTCACCTGGCATCTCGCCGAGGTGCAGTATTTCTGGGCGAGCATCGTCACCGAGCTGCTCGACACGCCGGATCCGGTCGGAGAACTCGCCCGACCCGGCGACGACGACCTCCCCGATCTCTTCGACCAACAGTCGGCCCGCCTGATCGCAGCTCTTCAGGCCCATGACCCGGCCGAAGCCTGCTGGAGCTGGCACGACAGCGGTCATCGCGTCGGCTGGGTGTTGCGCCGTCAGGCCCACGAGGCGTTGATCCACCGGGTCGACGCCGAACTTGGCCGCGGGGGTGAGTTCGATATTGATGGATCGCTCGCAACTGATGGCGTCGACGAGGTCCTCACTGTGATGCTCGACGCCGGTTCGATACCCGACTGGTCGGCGTTCACCGCCGACGGCAGAACGGCCGTCATCACGGCCGCTGCAGGCCCCAGTTGGACCATGGAGCTGGGACGGTTCACCGGGACGAGCCCGACGACCGGCAATACCTACGACGACCCGGCCCTGCTCCTGGGCCCGCTGTCGGCCGCCCCGACCGTATCGATCGGCGGGTCCGGAGCCGATCTCGATCTATGGCTCTGGGGACGGAGCTCAATCGATGAGCTGCGTATAGATGGTGACTACGCCGCGGCCGATTTCATTCGAGCAGCTGCCGCCGATGGGACTCAGTAGTCAAACGCCGGTGGCCGGTTTGGTCATCGACCAGATTCCGTCATCGCGCAACATGCGGTTGATGAGATCCAGGCGCAGCACCGCGCTTCCATAGTTGGCTGCTCCCGATGTCTTGACGAGCAGGGGCGGCCCGTTGCTGATAATGGTCGGCACGTCGTTCACGCCGAGCTCCCGAATCTTCTCGCTCTCAGCAATCAGAAGCTCCAGCCCCGGATCGAGGGCTCGGGCAATGACCTGATCGCCATCGATCCCAGCGACATGGGCGGCAACGGCGAGCGTCGTGTCTTTTTTGGGATCGTCCTTCTCCTGGTAGATCAGCGTCATGAGTGCCTGAACGAATCGCTGATACTCTCCCGGGTGAGCGTCGCGCACTGCGGCACAGGCCGCAAGCGCCCGCGTTTTGGCCGGGATTCTGCCGCCGGGATCGATCTCTCCGACGAGGAACTCCTCCCAGGTGACATCGATCCGCACGGTTCGGTCCTGTGCTGCCTTGAGTGCGGTCGAGTAGATCCGCCATACGTCGTATGTCTCGAAGTTGAAGAAGATCCGGCCGGTGAAATCCATGGACCGCAGGCTACCGCGTCGCCAACCCCCGAATTCTTGACATCGAACACATGTTCGACTTATCTGCAGAGATGGCCATCCCGATTCAGAGGACATTCGATGACCTCGGCACTCCCCTCCACGAAGTCTCTTTCTGCATCCTTGATCTCGAGACGACCGGGGCAACGCCTGCAAGTTGTGAGATCACCGAAGTTGGGGCGGTCAAGTACATCGGTGGCGAGCCGGCGGGAACGTTCGACACGCTGGTGAACCCGGGAGCGGCGATCCCGCCCACGATCACGGTCCTCACCGGGATCACTCAGGCGATGGTCATCGATGCGCCCCGCATCGAGGAAGTCCTCCCGTCGCTCCTCGAGTTCATCGGAACCTCCGTGATCGTCGGCCACAACGTGCGGTTCGACATGTCGTTCCTGAACGCGGCGGCCGAGCGGCTGGGCTACGGCAAGCTGCCCAACCCGACCAGCGACACGCTGGGTCTTGCCCGTCGGCTACTGCCGGGCGAAGTGCGCCGGCTGAACCTGCAGACGCTTGCCGCCCACTTCCGATCTCCCATCACCCCCAATCACCGCGCTCTTGCCGATGCGCAGGCGACGGCACACGTGTTCTGGGGACTCCTCGAACGCGCCGGGAGTATCGGAGTCAGCCACCTCGATGACCTGTTGCGACTCCCGACCGCAAAAGGCTCCCCCCACTACTCGAAGATCGAACTCACCGAGCGCCTCCCCCGGCGACCCGGGGTCTACAGTTTCAAGGACAAGGACCAGAACGTCATCTATGTCGGCAAGGCCAAGAATCTGCGGACCAGGGTTCGCTCGTATTTCTACGGGGATAGCCGCAGATCGGTCACCCAGATGCTGCGCGATCTCACCGACATTGACTTTCGCGTCTGCAACACCGAGATCGAAGCGGAGATCACCGAACTCCGGCTGATCCACTCCACCGCTCCTCGCTACAACCGTCGGTCCCGGCCACCGCGCTCCCCCCAGTACGTCAAGCTCACCGCAGAGGAGTTCCCCCGCCTCTCCATCGTGAGAACCCTCCGCGCCGACGGATGTCTATACCTGGGACCGTTTCGCTCGCGCCGCATCGCCAACGCCGTAGTCGCCGCCATCTGGGATGCGGTTCCCGTCCGGCGTTGTCTGACCAAGGGGGGAAAGCGCAGCCCGGCCTGCAATTTCGCCCAGCTCGGCGTGGCCATCTGCCCCTGCGACGGCTCCGTCACCCAGGACCAGTATCAACCGGTGATCACGCAGTTGCGCCGAGGCATCGAATCCCGGCCCGCCGATCTCCTCGATCCGTTGGTGGGCAGAATCCGCAACTATGCCCGCAGCGCCCGGTTCGAGGAGGCAGCCGAAATGAGGGACCGTCATCGCGCACTCGGCAAGGCCCTGGAGGATCGCCGCAATTGGGGCGTGCTGCGTGACGCCGGGTTGCTGTGGGCCGAAGACGAGACCGGCGACAACATCCTCATAGAGCAAGGCCGACTCGTCGCGTCGTGGACCGACTCGGACCAGGCCCCTCTCAGCACAACCACTGTCTTTGATCCGTCTCCGCACCTGGTACCCGAGTCGGTGGCAGCCGCCGAAGAGGCTCGCCTGCTGTGGAGATGGCTGGACCGGCCCGGAGTACAAATCATCGAAGCGACCCACCCGTTGGCGACGCCCCTGAATCCCGTGCCGGCCTTGACGTCGCTTGCCGGATGACCGACCGCGGTACTCTGCGGAGATGAAGTTCATCGTGCGCAAGGGCTCAGATCCTATCGGTAAGGCAGATTCGGCACTTCTCACCGCTCTCGGCCTCCCCGGCGGGGGCGTCGTCGCTCTGGGCAAAACGCACGTCGCAATCAGCCCGGGAGAGACCACATCGCCAACCGCCATCATGCTCGGGGAGCGCACGATGGCCAATGCCGGCGTTTCCGTAGGGGACACCGTCGATGTCAAACGCGCCCTGCTCCCCGCCGCCCGGCGAGTTGTTATCTCCAGAATCGCTGCGGAGATCGATGCCAGGCACATTGCCCGCTCGCTGCAGGGAATCCCGGTCTCCGAGGGTGATCGAGTCGCAGTCCAGGCCGGCTACGGCGAGGAGAAGACGGCAACCAGCGCCGAGGTGCAGATCACGTCGGTGACCCCGGGCCCATCGGCCGTGATCGGAAGCGGCACAGTCGTGCACGAAGCCGGGGAAGATACCGACGCCCTTGTCGATCAACCCTCCGGGTCGCCCGCCGGTGAAGCGCTCACGACTGCCCGTGCGCTGCTGGCCGGCCTCCAGACCGAGGTCGAGGTCATGACCGGCTGGCTGTCTCTGCTCACCGCAGAGCAGGACCTACCCGAGGTATGGGGCCTGCCCAAGGTCGCCGGGGTCCTGCTCGAAGGACCTGCCGGTTGCGGCAAGTCGGAGATCGTCGCTGCAGCAGCCCAGGCTGCCGGCACGACGGTGCGCGAGGTTTCCCTCGAGCTCGTGTTCAAGCCACAGAAACTGCTCGAATTGCTGGAGGCAGCTGTCAACAACCCAATCCGGCCGGTAGTCATCTTCCTCGACCGACTCGATGCCGTCGTCGGCGATGACGCTCTGTTCCGGAATCAGGTCGCCGCAATCATGCGTTGGTTCCTCGACGCGGTTGCCGAGCGGCCCCGCCTGGCCTGTGTTCTGGGCGTTTCCTCCGTGGCTCGTCTCCCCGAGACAGTGGCCAAGTCGGCGTTCCTCCCCCGAACCCTGAGCATCCCGCCACCCGATCTACAGCGGAGAGCGCTGCTCTTCGAGGCGGCACTCGCCCGGGTACCAAGCGCCGACATCGACTTCTCGGTTCTCGCGGCGCGGACCGCCGGATTTTCCGGGGCGGACGTGCTTGCCGCAGTCGTCCATGCCTCGGCCCTCGTCGCCCAGGATGGCGGAGACGTAACCGCCGACCTGCTCATGCGAGCTATCGAGGATACGACGCCGTCGCTCGGTACCACCTCACTGGGCGAGGTACCCAGCTACGGCTTTGAGCGAGTCGCCAATCTCGACGAGGTCAAACAACGCCTCACCGAATCGGTTATCTGGCAAATGCAGGAGCCAGAGCGATTCACCCGGCTCGGGATCGAACCGCCGCGCGGCCTGTTGCTGTACGGCCCCCCGGGTACGGGCAAGACCTTCGTGATCCGAGCCCTGGCCCACGAGAGCGGTGCAGCCTTCTTCACGATCAAAGGCGCCGAGCTGCTGGACAAGTATGTTGGCGAGTCCGAGCGGGCCGTTCGTGAGGTGTTCGCCCGCGCCAGGGCAGTCGCTCCGGCCATTCTGTTTTTTGACGAGATCGACGCACTCGCGCCGGTTCGCGGCAACTCGACCAATTCGGTCACCGACTCGGTGGTGGCAGCGCTGCTCACGGAGCTCGATGGCGTTTCCGATCGCGGCGATGTATTCGCCATTGGAGCCACAAATCGTCGTGACCTCGTTGACCCCGCGCTACTCCGACCGGGGCGTCTCGAGACACATCTCTACCTCGGCCTGCCCGCCCCCGAGTCGCGGCGTGCCTTCTTCGGAATATCCGATGTGCCGTTGGCCGGCGACGTCGACATCGAGGAAGTCATCGACGCCACTGAAGGCTTGTCGTTTGCCGAGCTATCCGGCTTGCTCCGGGAGGCGGCGCTGGGTGCGCTGCGTCGCGATTCGTCGGCGCTTGCAGTAACCAAGGCCGATATCAATGCGGCCATTGCTCACTATCAGGATCGTGGCTAGCGCGACCCCGCGGCGGCTTCAGCTGCGGCAAATGTGAACTTGTCGTCATAGAGCGCCCTGCCCACGATCGCCGCCTCGACCTCCAGCTGCGCAACGAGGGAAAGATCCTCGAGAGTACCGACGCCGCCGGATGCGATCAGCGCGAGCTCAGGCGCAAGCGAGATCACTTCCTCGAGCAAGGCAACATCAGGCCCGGCCAGGGTCCCATCGGTCGCTATGCCGGTCGCCAGGGCGCGCCCGATGCCCGCCTCCGTCAGATCGCGGAGAACATCGCCGAGTTCCCGGCCCTCATCCAGCC
>SWCD01022237.1_pt1 | contig 24087 bp, 27 predicted proteins | sample 4693011 | NCBI WGS metagenome assembly SWCD01 (sample SAMN10267278, study PRJNA491770) | bioreactor metagenome | isolation source: DHS bioreactor inoculated with marine | place: Japan: Omine Ridge, Nankai Trough | reverse complement strand
GGCGAAGAACGGGGCGTTGAAAATCTCGTCCTGGTTGGAAATCAGTTGCCGGATGCCGTCGCCGATTTCGACCGACGAGCGTTTCAACTCGATCACCGCGACGGCGAGGCCGTTGAGGTAGACGACCAGATCGGGGCGACGTTCGTGGCCGCCCTTCAGCGTCACCTCCTCGGCGAGGGCGAAGTCGTTGGCGGCTGGGTTGTCCCAATCGATCAGGTGCACCGTTTTGTGCGGGGCGGCGACCGAGGTTTGCACGTCGACGCCGTAGCGCAGCAGCGTGTAGGTGCGCAGGTTGGCCTGATAAAGCGTAGTGCCGGTCACCTCGATCGCCTGCATCAGGCGCGTCAGGGCGGCGTTGATCTCGGCGTCAGAATAACCGCGGGCGGAGAGGTTGGCGCGCAGCAGGTCGGGCTCGACACAGCGGTTGCCCGGACGGCCCGACCAGTCGCCGAGGTGCCGGTAGCCGAGGCCGCCCTTGTCCTCTGGCGTGGTTATGTGGGCCGCGAGGCGGTCCTGCGTGACGCGCTCGCTGCGGGGACGTTCAGGCATGGGCCACCTCCAACGTGTCCAACGTCTCACCCTTGACCGGCAGGCGCACGCGGCCGGTCAGCAAGGCCTGCATCATCCCCTGCTTGAGCGCTCGGGTCTTCTCGAGACGGGCCTCGAGCGCGGCGATTTCCGCATCCATGTCGGAGAGGACGGAAGCGATAGCTTCCTGTTCATCTTTGTCAGGCGGCATTAGAACGTCAAAAAGATCGAGTTGCTTCTTGCCAATTTCGAGAAAGGTACTGCCAGCGCAAAGTGCCGTTAGCCGCCTCTTCTGCGTCTTCATCAAATAATACAAGAACTGAACGTCATTCTCGTCGTTTGGAATGATGTTTTTGAAACCTTGGTTCGTCGTCATAGGCAACGTGTTGATCGCACATTCACCGATTGTGGCGCGCGAGGTCATAATCAATGATGCCGATGGAATTAGTTCGGCCGAACTGGCCTTCAAACCGAGTTCGGATATCGTCCGAGCGGTTCTTTCTAGGTGCTTCGCGCCTGTCAGCGCCGTGATGTCGGTTGGAGTGCACCAGGGAACTCCGCCATCCCAAAATGACCGTTCTGACGTCGCCGGAGTGCCACCGCTACGAATTTCACCTAGCTCACCAATACGCTTTACCTCCCAGTTGTCAGTATAGCCCGGCAGTCGGGTCTTGCCGGTCACCAAGCGCTGCGTTGCGCCTGTCCGCAGGTCGCGCTTCTTGACGATCAACCCCGCTAAGTTGGCAATCGAGGCATCAATATCCAATAGTGCGTGCGCTATGGCTCGCTGCTCTTCTACTGGGGGAAGCGCCAAGATGGCAGCTGACAGTGAACGCCCGTTGGTCAATGCCCGCGTTGTGTATGTCGCCCGCGCAACGACCTGTCGGCGAAAGTATCGTGGCGAAAAGCAGTAGGCCTTGAACAGATCGTCAAGCCTGTCGTCCGTGGGGCGCGCGCGTAGCACGAAACCGCTGAAAACTGTGTCTTTAGTCGGATCGAGCATCGCCGCAGCAACGCCGATCTCCTCAACGGTTTCGGACGTGCGGGTAAAGAACACGTCGCCCTTCCGCACCTCGAAGGCTTCCAACTCGGACTTGGATACGTCGACCCGCCCCGCGATCCGGTCGAGCCGCAAGCCAGGCTGACGGAACACATCCATGTAGTTCACGATGGGCGTGCCATAGCCGAAATACTTCTTCGCCTTGTTCAGCCCGTTCTTGAAGGTGAACAGATCGCCCAAGGGCACTGCGTCCCAGTCCTCGGGGATCGGACCAATCTCGGTCTGCTTGTAGCCGGGCCTCAGCTCCATGCGGCCCCCATCGCCTTCAGATGGGTTGCGACACGGGCGGCAAGCAGATCGACCTCTTCCTCCAGCTTGGGCAGCGGCATGTCGTAGCGCTCGGCCAGTCCCTTGACCCGGGCGGACAGGGCTTGCGCCACATGCGCCACCTCATCGGTCACGCGGGCCTCGATGGTGTCGAGCCACTTGTCCGCGACTACCAGCGTCTTGGCCTCGTCCTCGGTCAGCGTGCCATAGCGGTCGTGCACCTTTTTCCACAGGGCATCGTCCGCCGCCTTGCGCTTCTTCTTGGTGGCGTCGAGCGCGGTCATCACCTTCTGGTAGCCTTCAAGCGCCTTCCGTTCGTCGGCCATGTCCGGATCGCGGCCGATTTCCTTCAGCCGGGCCTTCAGCGACTTGACGGTGATCTTCTGCTTGTCGCCTTCGCCCTCGATCACCTCGGCCAGCAGCCCATCCTCACCCGCGCCCTCATCGAGCTTTTCGGCAAGATCCTGTTCCAGTTCCGCGATCCGGACGTCGAAGGCATCGATCTCGGCCTGCTCGGCCGCGAAGTACCGCGCAACGATCAAGCGCGACCGGATCAGGTCCGACGTGAACCTGCGACCCCCGAGCATGTAGTCGCCCGGCTCTGGCCATTCCAGCTTGCCGCTCTTTCCCTTGCGCTTGACGATCTCACGCGGCTGCGACCCTGCCACCCAACCGGTCGCTGCGATGACATAGGAATCGTCCTGCAGCGCCTCAGCCCAGTAGTCCATCAGGTGCTGGTACACATCGTAGGGATCGACAAGCGGGACGGATTGGAAGGCGGCCAGCAAATCCTCCGAAATCGCCTCGATCAGCTCCTTCGGCTGGTCCCCCGGCGCGAAGGCGCGGCATGCCGTATCCGCCCGGCCCCGCCACTCCGTGAATGTCGCGGCGGCAGAAGCGGTGAAGGTCCGGAACTCCGCATGTTCCTCGATGGCCGATTTCACCTCGGCAATTGGGCGGGTCAGCGAGAGGTATCCGGGCCGGAGGTCTTCGAAGAGCTCGCCCCGCAGCGACGGCATGACCTTCCACCAGCCTTGCAGCGCGTCGATGTCCCGTTTCGGGATGCCGCCCTGCAGATGCGCGTCGATGTCGTGGATATCCTCGGGTTCCGAGGTGTCGATGTAGCGCGCCAGGTTGAGGTTGAAGGCATTGCGCGGGTCGGCGATCTCGTCGAAGGGCACCATGCGCGCATAGCCCGGAACGTCCGCGCCCTTGCGGTAGGTGTCGACGATGCGGTGGATGTCCTGCTCGCGCAGGCGGTTCTTGGCACCGTCCTTGCGGAACCCCTTGGACGCGTCGATCATGAAGATCCCGCGCCGGGCGGTGGCATTTTCCTTGTCGAGAACGACGATGCAAGCCGGGATGCCCGTGCCAAAGAACAGGTTCGGCGGCAGACCGATGATCGCCTTGAGATAACCGGACTTGATCAGCGCCTCGCGCAGGTCGGCCTCGGCATTGCCACGGAACAGCACGCCATGGGGAAGAATGCAGGCGGCCTTACCGCTGCTTTTCATGGTGCGGATGATGTGCAGCAGATAGGCGTAATCGCCCTGTTTCTTGGGCGGAGCGCCCCATTCGAACCGCTTATGCTTGTCCGTAATGGCGCCCTTGTCGTCATAGCTGAAGCCGGTGCTCCATGCCTTGTCCGAGAACGGCGGATTGGCGACGACGTAGTCGTATGTCCGCAGGCGCTCCCCCTCGAGGAACTTGGGGGTCGTCAGGGTGTTGCCCGCCACGATCTTTGCCGTCGGGAAGTCGTGCAGGATCATGTTCATGCGGGCGAGACCGGCGGTGGTCACGTCCTTTTCCTGGCCTTCGAGCGTGATCCGTTTACCCGCTTCCGCCGCGACCTTGAGAAGCAGCGAGCCCGATCCGCATGTCGGGTCGTATGCGGTGGTTCCGGCGACTGTGTTCTTCGGTGAGATACCGATCACCTTGGCGATGATCCGGCTGACCTCCGACGGGGTGTAGAACTGCCCCTTGCTCTTGCCGCTTTCGGTCGCGAAGTGGCGCATCAGGTATTCGTAGGCGTCGCCCAGAATATCGTCGTGGTCCGCGCGATTCTTCGCGAAATTCAGATCCGGGCTTGAGAAGATGGAAATAAGGCGACCAAGCCGGTCAACACGGTCATTGCCTTCACCAAGTTTGTTCGGATCGTTGAAGTCGGGAAAATCCGTTCGCGCCAGCATCTCGTTGGCATCAACGAGCGGCTGAATCACCTGCGTGTTGATCAGATCGCCAATACTCGGGTTTCCCGTTAGGGCCGCCATGTCATTGAAGCTCGCGCCCTTTGGAATAATGATTGGCGGCTCCAAGTCATCGCTGTCGCCGTATTTGTCAGAAACATATTTGATAAACAGCATGAACAGGACGTAGTCTTTGTATTGACTCGCATCCATTCCGCCGCGGAGTTCATCGCACGATGCCCAAAGTGATGAATAGAGATCTGATTTCTTGACTGCCATTTTGTCCGTTTCTTGTTGGCCCGCTGAATTAGGGACGGTTCCGGTGCCTGACTTGACCTTACTCTAGTCAAGAGCGCAGCATGCTGCCAGCCCGCTTGGGTGACTTGCCGAAGATTCGCGTTCGGCTTGCTGGGGATCGTACCTGTAGACCGGCCCCTGCCCAAACGCCGCCAAAAGGGCGATGCTCGCGCTGCGCAGCCGGTCTCACCGTTCTTCGCGGAAGTCCTGTGACGTTTCGTTTCCTGTATCCCCAGGAAGCTCATCCGCAAACCACCGACCTTTCTGCACTCTTTTGCCAAGCGTCTCGACGAACCCGTCGAACCGCTCGCGGCCCTTGGCCTGTGATGCGGCCTGCTCCTCCGGCGCAATCGGCGGGGTGATGGTGAGCCAGAAGCGGACGAAGAGTGCGAGGGTTTCGGTCGTGATCCGCTGATCACGTTCGAGACGGGCGACCTGTCGTGAGAGGCGGTCAAGGCGGCGCGTCAGGGCGGCCTCCTGCATGTCAGCATGGTCGGGCGAGAGGAAGGACTCGATGGCCGCTTCGACGATGGCGGAGCGGGTCACCCCTTTCCGGTCGGCGATGTCATTGATCCGGCCGATGAGATCGGCTGGCAGAGAAAGGTTGAGGCGGTCGCGCATGGGTCAGTCCTCAAAGATCGATACCGTCATTGCGGTCCATCGAGGCCTGACGGGCCACCTACCCCATCTGCTTGCGCAAGGCTTGCCTTTGTCGCGCGGCCTCCTCCGGTTCGTCCTCGAGCATCATTTCGAATTCGCGCGCCGGTTCTGCTGTCTTTTCTGGGGCTGCGGCTACATGCTCGGGCAAGTCTGGCTCCTGACGCAGGCCTGCATTCGCTTCATCCGCATTTGTCAAAGGCGTCGAGGCCCCCACTGGCGTATCGGCTTCGATGGTCGGCAGCGAAGACCATGGATCATGCTGCCGGACCGGATCTCCTTTCCGCGGTTCTGGCGGCGCACCCACGCGATCCACAAACCGACTGTCCTCGAAATACCGCGCCTTCTTGGCCCGGATCGGCGGGGAGCCTGCGACCATGACGATCTCGTCGTCGGGTGGCAGCTGCATGATCTCGCCCGGCGTCAGGAGCTGGCGCGCGGTCTCGGATCGCGAGACCATGAGGTGGCCCAGCCAGGGCGCCAGCCGGTGCCCGGCGTAGTTGCGCATCGCCTTCATCTCAGTCGCCGTGCCGAGAGCATCGGACACACGCTTGGCGGTGCGTTCGTCATTGGTGGCGAAGCTCACCCGGACGTGGCAGTTGTCGAGGATGGCGTTGTTCTGGCCATAGGCCTTCTCGATCTGGTTGAGGGATTGCGCGATCAGAAAGCTCTTGATCCCGTAGCCCGCCATGAAGGCCAGCGCGCTTTCGAAGAAATCGAGCCGCCCGAGCGCCGGGAATTCATCCAGCATCATCAGCACGCGATGGCGGCGACGCGTGTCCTTCAGGTCCTCGGTCAGGCGGCGACCGATCTGGTTCAGGACCAATCGGATCAGCGGCTTGGTACGGGATATGTCCGATGGCGGCACGACGAGGTAGAGGGTCGTCGGTTGGTCCGCTCCGATGAGATCGTCAATCCGCCAGTCGCAGCGCCGGGTCACATGGGCGACGACGGGGTCGCGGTAGAGGCTGAGGAAGGACATGGCCGTCGACAGAACGCCCGAGCGTTCATTGTCGGACTTGTTCAGGAGTTCCCGCGCGGTCGAGGCGATGACCGGATGCGATCCGGCATCGCCCAGGTGCCGCGCTTCCATCATGGCCTCGAGGGTTTGCTCGATCGGGCGACGCGGGTCGGACAGGAAGGCCGCGACGCCGGCGAGGGTCTTGTCGCGCTCGGCGTAGAGCACATGCAAGATCGCGCCGACCAGCAGCGAATGTGAGGTCTTTTCCCAATGGTTGCGTTTTTCCAGCGAGCCTTCTGGATCGACCAGCACGTCGGCCACGTTCTGGACGTCACGCACCTCCCATTCGCCGCGTCGCACCTCGAGCAACGGGTTATAGGCAGACGACGACATGCTGGTCGGATCGAAGCGCAGCACCCGTCCATGGCACGCGCGGAACCCGGCAGTGAGGTCCCAATTCTCGCCCTTGATGTCATGGACGATGGCGGAGCCCGGCCAGGTCAGGAGTGAAGGGACCACGAGACCAACCCCCTTGCCCGACCGGGTCGGCGCGAAGCAGAGCACATGCTCCGGCCCGTCATGGCGCAGGTAGTCCTGATCCAGCTTGCCGAGCACGACACCATCGGAACCCAGCAGCCCGGCTGCTTCCACCTCGGACCTTTTCGCCCAGCGGGCCGAACCATAGGTATCGACGTCGGCGGCCTCGCGCGCCCGGATGACGGACATGGTGATGGCCACGGCGATGGAGATGAACCCGCCCGAGGCGGCGATCGCCCCGCCCTCCCAGAACACCGTGCGCGCATAGGCGTCGTAGAAATACCACCACCAGAAGAAGGCGGGTGGCGGGTAAATCGGCATGCCGAAGGCCTCGAACCATGGGCTGCCGAGCTGCGCCTGAAATCCCAGCCGCCAGGCGACCCATTGCGTCGCGCCCCAGGTTGTCGTGAGCACGATCAGGAAGACGGCGAGGATCTGGCCCCAGAGGATTTTCGTAGCGGTCATGGTCAGGGTCCTTTCGTCAGATGCCGAGTCCGCGTTTGCGCCCGAGGCTCCAGTCGATCCCGCCCCCGCCGCGCGGGATCCCTGTGATGTGTTGGCCAAGGCGGTGCTCGATTTCGCGGGACCAGGGGACGAGCTGGAAACTGCGCCCGCCGTCAGGGCCGACGCCTTCGATCATCGCGTAGCGGCCGGAGGACAGGCGCAGCTGACGGGTGTAGGTGCCGTAAACATGCTCGCCGGACTTTGCCGGGCGATGTGGCAGGCCGGTCTCGGTCTCGAGCGCCATGCCTACGGCTTCGAGTTCGCGCTGCCGCAGGGTCGCGAGGAGATTGCGCTGGAGGATGATCCGCTGTCCCTGCCTTTGCGCCAGCCCCTCGTCTGCCAGATGCTCGGCGCGTGCGTCGAGCGCGTCCCGCACCTCCGCGCCAAACCCACCCATCGCAAGTGGCGTCCGGGAACGTTCGACCAGACGGTGATCGAGCCAGGTCGCACCAGGCGCGGTGATCTGGCCTTGCAGGTCGAGATCGGACCGGTTGGCCAGGACAAGCGTCGGGCGCGGATCGTCCGCCTCCCCGAAGCGGCGCACCTCGACGATGCCCCCCGGCGCAGGCGCCTGGTCGAAGGCGTTAAGACCGCGGAAGCGAACATGATGCGCGCGGCCATCCGTGCCGTCGATCACGGCATAGGCGGTGCCGGTCTGTTCGTCATGCAAGCCGGTCTCGACCAGCCGCCCGATGATCGGGTCCCCTGCCCCGCCCCCGTCGATGGAGAAGTCCGAGAAGCCGCGGTCCTGCCCCCGCTCGGTGAAGGCGCGGTGCATCGTCTTGATGATGTCGCCGCGTTCGCCGAGATCGCGGAGTGTGCGTTCGGCCTCGAGCCCCAGCATCCATTCGCCGGGGCGGCCTTCCGAGGCCAGACCGAGTTTCCGAAGGTGCTGAAGGCGGCCGATCATCAATCGGCGGATTTGCGGATCCTCGGGTCCGGGTGCTGATGGCCGCAAATTAATGAAGCCGAGATCGTCGGCATGCTGGCGCAGCTCCCGGTCGAGGCGCGTCCAACGTTCAGCCGTGACCTCCCGTTTGAGGGCATGCCGGATTTCGTGCTCCGGCTTGGGCCCGAGTTCCAGCGCGACCAGATCCTCAGCACGGGACCGCAGCCCGCTGCTGATGTAGTCGCGCGCGATGACGAGATCGCCGCCACGATCATCCACGCCGCGAACGATCAGATGCACATGCGGATTGTCGGTGTTCCAGTGGTCGACAGCGACCCAGTCGAGCCGCGTTCCGAGATCGGCCTCCATCCGGCGCGCAAGGTCGCGGGTGAAGCCGCGCAGGTCCTCCATCTCTGCCGCATCCTCGGGCGAGATGATGAAACGGAAATGGTGCCTGTCATCCTCGCATCGTGCCGCGAAGTCCGAGCCGTTCAGACCGTCGGTCTCGTCATCGAAGAGCAGACCCCTCTCCCCGTCCTGGCTGACCCCGTCGCGGCGCAGATAGGCAAGATGGGTCGAGAGCGGGGCCGCGCGATAGGCCCGGCCCTTGTGGCGCGCAATGCGCGCAGCCACCATGACCCGGCGCGATGACGAAAAAAGCCGCGATCTGCCAAATCGGCTTTGCCCGCGCCCGAAGTTGGAATGGCTTCGCTGCTTGCCGCTTGGCCGCGTCGAAACGTGACCTGCTTTGTTGGCCGCCCTCAGCACCTCGTCGACGAAGGCTTTCGGACGCGGGGAACGCGTGCTGCGGGGCTTTCCGGGCCTGATGCGGAAGTCGTGCTCGGTTTTGGTCATGCGAAGACCCTCCCGTTGTTCGGAACGCCCCTGTGCATGCCGGAGCATTGAAATCGCAGGAAAAATCCCGGAAACCTGCACACGACCGACCGCCATGCACGCGAAAACGCCAGTCCTGTCAGGGACTTGCGGCATTCGTGGCATGCCCTTTTATCTTGCCCATCTCCCTTCCCGCCCGCTGTCCGAGCACGCCCTGCCGCCGTCTCTACGACACGGCCCGCCAGAGCCCGCAAAACCGCGATCACGCTCATGGCAGTGTCTCCACGCCGGGCCGGACAACGAAAATGCCGGAATTGGGGCCGACCGGACCCGTTTCGCGGGGCGGTCGATCTGCATCCGGGCTGCCGTCATTTTGTTGTGAATGCTCCGCCGATCTGTCGGTGAACAGCGCCGCCTCGCGCCAATCGGCGACGGTTGCGCGGTTCGGCAGCGGCGCCGTTCCGTCCATGCGCGGGGCCAGCATCGCGACATAGGCGCGGGTTTCGGCGGGCAGCGGACGGCCCTCCGAGAGGTATGCATCGTACCGCCCCGACCCGGCATTGTAGGCCGCGAGCATGCCGCCGACGGAGCCATAGCGATCAAGCATGGCGCGCAGATAGGCCGTGCCCGCGAGGATGTTGTCGCGGGCCTCGAACGGGTCCGCGCCGAGACCGTGGTCCTGCCGTAAGACGGCCCATGTTCCGGGCATGACCTGCATCAGCCCCATGGCCCCGGCTCGGCTGACGGCGCCTGGATCGCCTGCGCTTTCGACCTGCATTACGGCACGGATCCAGTGCTCCGGGATCGCGAAGCGCGCAGAGGCTTCGGCAATGGCGGCCGTATAGGGATCGCGCATCGGATCGCGTAGAACGGTCGGTGCTTCCGCAAGAGCCTGACCGCTGACTGGCCCCGTCGCGGCAAGGCCGGAAAGAAGAAACGCAGCGAAGCCATGAACGATGCGGGGTCGCTCAACCGTTCTCCGATTGCTGCGCTTTTGGCTGATCGGCGACATCGCTCACGCCGCCCCGTTGCGCTTCGGCGGACGGGTCCATTGCAGCGACCAGACCGAGCTCTCGCCGTTGCGGAAAAGGTTCGCGCGGATCGGTTGCGCCAGCATCGGATCGTCGATCAGCACCGAGAAATATTTCCCAGCCTTCTCTCCAGTGCGCGCCCAGGCGGCCCCAATTTCGCGGGCGAGGTCCCCATCGCCATGGAAGAGGCGGTAGTCCGGGCCGTTCTCGCCCTCGGTCGCCTCGGCCTTGGTCAGCGACACTTCGAAGTCGAGCGTCAACGTTCGGACGTAGCCGGCAAAACCGGATTTCGTGCGGGTGAATTCACCGATCTGGGGCATGGCGTGCCTCCTTTCTGTTGTTGTGCGGTGTGAGATCCGGATGCGCCGACCCTGCGATGGCACCGTCGGAAACGATCCAAAGCGGCGTCAGCCGGGCGGTGATCGCGGTGCGTGGCAAGGGGCCGAAATACCGCCCGTCCAGGCTGTCGGGCGCATCCGGGTTCATGAGAAAGACTTCGCCGGCGCCGAGCCGGTGACAGCCGTGCCAGATGGGCAAGTCGCGGCCGTTGCGGTCCTGCGCATGGGCGTGACCTAGAAGGCGGTGGTCGACGGTGATCCTGTCACCCGAGCGGCAGACCAACGCGCCCTCCAGCGCGACAACATGCTTAAGCAACGGCACACCGAGCGGCAGATATTCCCTCGCTTCGAGGAAATCCGAGAGTGCCGGTGGCGGCTGAACGGCCACCAAATCGCTGATAGCCAAGTGATCGACAGGATCGAGGCGATAAAGCCCGATCGGGACACTAGGGTCTGGACTCATTGAGTTTCAAAGCCAGTAGATGACTGTTGCCGCCAGAGCGATTGCAGAGAGGAAGACCTTGGGGCAGCGGTCGTATCGGGTTGCCACACGCCGCCAATCTTTGAGCCTGCCGAACATGATCTCGATCCGGTTGCGTCGTCTGTATCGGCGCTTGTCGTGCTTGACGGTCTTCTTGCGCTGTTTTCGGCCGGGGATGCAGGCGCGTATCCCCTTGTCCTGCAACGCTTCTCTGAACCAGTCAGCGTCATAGCCTCGATCCCCGAGAAGCCAATCGACATCCGGCAGGCTGCTCAACAAAGCCCGTGCTCCGATGTAGTCGCTGACCTGACCGGCGGTGACGAACAGGTCCAGCGGACGGCCTTTACTGTAGCATATGGCATGCAACTTGGTATTCAAGCCGCCTTTGGTCCGGCCGATCAGGCGTCCACGCCCCCCTTTTTGACGCCCATGCTGGTCGCCGTTCGGTGGGCCTTGAGGTAGGTCGCGTCGATCATGACCGTCTTCTTTTCGCGATGCTCGGCAGCCAGACCTGCCATCATCCGGGCGAAGACGCCCTTGTCGCTCCACCGCTTCCACCGATTGTACAGCGTCTTGTGCGGGCCATAGGCCGCAGGTGCGTCACGCCAACGTAAGCCGTTGCGATTGATGAAAATAATGCCGCTCAAGACGCGTCTATCATCAACGCGGGGCTTGCCGTGGGACTTGGGAAAGAAGGGCTCGAGACGCGCCATATGGGCGTCAGTCAGCCAGAAAAGATCAGACATGTTCACCGCTCGTTTTCGAACCGTGAATCACGACACCCCTCTGAAATCAATGGGTCCTGACCCTAGGCCCAGTTCGAATCCCACTCAAGATTTTTTCAGTTCTGCCATGATCCGAGTCTGGAGTTCTGTTGGCAGGGCATCAATCATGCCAGCCAAGGTCGCAAGATCCTGCCGCGCGGCGTGCAATTGGTCGATGAGCGAGACCACGATGCCCAAGCCCGTCTCATCGAGATCGAGAGCCTGAGATAGGTCGCACAAAAGCTCCAGCCGCGCGATGTCAATGCGGCGAAAGACATAACCGTCGGCCTCCTGCTCTGGTTTGACCAAGTCGCCCTCGACAAAACGGACGAGTTGGCTTCGGGTCAGCCGGGTTACAGTCGTCACCACGTCATCTTCGGAGTAACGGTCTGTCATGTCCCGACCCCTTTCATCATATTTGCACGCGGGTCAAAGGCATGGGTCTTTCGCCATTCAACAAGAAAATCGCGAAGGCTTTCATCCACGTCAGGCGGCGCGACGATTTTCAGTTCGACCCGCTGATCGCCCTTTGTCTTGCGCCCTGCACGTGCGACCCCTCGTGCCCGCAGGCGCAGGACCTGACCCGAGCTTGCCCCCGACGGAATGGTGAGGCCCACGGGACCGTCGATGGTCGGTGTTGTTACCTTGCCGCCGAGAACGGCCTCGTCAATGGTGATCGGGAGCGTCAGGAGAATGTCGTCGCCCTCGCGACGAAAAACCGGATGGGGCAGGACATGAACGGTGATGAGCGCATCACCTGCTGCACCGCCACCCATGCCAGGCGCGCCCTTACCGCGCAGTCGCAGCGTCTGTCCGTCTTCGGTACCCTGCGGGATCTTGACCGCAAGGCTCTGGCCATCAGGCAAGATGATGCGAGTCTTGGCGCCTCGTGCAGCATCCAGAAACGGCACCTCGAGCGTATAGCGCATATCTGGGCCATGGGCCGAAAACCCACTATCACCAAAATCAGCACCGGACGACCGCGAACGATTGCGCAGAATTTCTGCGAAGATGTCAGCTGGATCGGCATCCGTGCCGAACCCTCGCCCTTGTTGGTAAGTGTTGTTCGGGGCACCTGCGAAATCACGATAGTACTGCCGCTGAGGGCGTTCTGCACCAAGACCGTCGATCTCTCCGGCATCGTATCGTGCCCGGGTCTCGGGATCTTTCAGGATCTCGTAGGCGGCAGAGATCGACTTGAATCGCGCCTCGGCCCCTGCGTCGTCTGGATGCAGATCAGGGTGGCTTGTCCGCACCAGTTTCCGATACGCCTTCTTTATATCGTCAGCCGTAGCCGCCTTTGTGAGGCCGAGCAATTCGTATGGATCGTTGGACATCCGGGCTCCCTGTTCGACACCCATCGCATAGTGAGGCGCAAGCCCCCGCAAACGGAATTGACGCGTTCACAATGCCATAGCCTCGCGTGCTTCGTCGCTGATCTATGTCAGGGTAGCGAGGGCATGATCCGGTGTAATTCGAAAGGTGGTGTCTCACCGAAGAATTCGACTCACCAGTGCGCAAAGACCTTTCGGAAGGAGCAGGCTTGGAGGCGAAAAAAACAAACAAAGACAGGGCGAAGGGATCTCCCTGTCGCAAGACAAGCCGGTATCCGCGCCCCTTGTTCCAGCTCTGCGCCCGGTCGTGCCCAAGCCTGCCACAAAGCGTCGACTCTGGCTTTGGGGCGCTGCCGGGCTGCTGGGCCTGGCACTCGCTGGCTTCGTCTGGTCCCAGTTCTGGATGGCGCGGCCAACAGCGGTCACGGTGGAAATCGCGGCCCTCGCCCCGGTTACGCGTGTGCTTGCGGTCAACGGCCGGATCGCGGCGGTGCGTTCTGTCGATGTAAGATCCGTTGTGTCTGGCAACCTCGTGGGGCTTCCCGTGGCAGAGGGCGACGTCGTGGAGAAAAACCAGACCATGGCGCAAGTCGATGCGGCGGCGCAGAATGCCACTGTCCGGCAGGCCATGGCCGCATTGGACGCCGCCCTCGTGGCGCAGCAACAGGCGACCGAAATCTTTGAGCGTGCGATAGCACTGGGTAGCAATATTCCCAGATCGGAACTGGAGGCGAACGCCCACGCCGTGCAGTCGTCAGCACAGGAGGTCGCCCGCCTCACTGCCTTTTTGGATCAGGCTCAAATCGTTCTGTAGGATTATACGATCCGTGCCCCCGTCGCCGGAACCGTACTTGAACTGGACGCCGAAGAGGGGCAGATCGTTGGCCCCACCAGCCGCTTGCTAACCCTCGCCGATCTGAGCGAGATACTGGTCGAGGCCGATGTGGACGAGGTCTATGCGACCCAGATCGCCGTAGGCCAGCCTGCCGTGCTGCAACTGGCCGGTAACACCGGAACGCACCAGGGACATGTCACCTTCGTGTCAAACCGCGTGGATGAAGCGACCGGTGGGCTTGCCATCGAGATCAGCTTTGATGCGCCGGTTGCGGCACCGGTCGGCCTGACGGTTACTACGAATATCATCGTGGACCAGCGCGATGCGGCGCTGACCGTGCCGCGCACCGCCTTGGTGAATGGTGATGCGGTTTTCGTGGTTGCGGACGGCGTGGCACAGCTGCACCCCGTGACGGTCGTGGAATGGCCCGCAGCACGATTAATTGCAACGGCGGGGCTGGAGGGTGGCAACGCCGTAATCGTCGATGCAACAGGCATCTCGGACGGTCAGACGGTCGCCGTGGATGAGCCCTGATGCTCTACGCGCTCAAGATTGCGACCCGTTACCTCACGGCCAACAAAGCCCAGACTGCCCTCCTGGTTACCGGTGTCGCGGTGGGCGTGTTCATCTTCATCTTTATGTCAGCCCTAATAGGGGGCTTGGCCGAATTCATTCTCTCGCGCACCGTAGGTGACATTTCACATATCACAATAGAAGCGGAAACTGCCGACACGGCCGTGCTGATTTCGCCAGAAGGACATGTGCTGGTCGTCGCCGAACGGGGCCGCGCGCGAACGGCGACCCTGGCCGAGGCAGCCACGTGGTTGCCGCTGATCGAGGCCGTTCCCGGCGTGCGCGCCGTCTCACCGCAGATCACTGGTGCCGGGTTTCTCACCCGCGGCGCGCAGGTTTCTCAGGTCAGCGTGACCGGGGTCGAGCCGGGGCGCGAATCCACGATCCTTGATCTGGCAGGCTACATGGTTGCGGGGGATGTGCGGCTCGGCTCGGGGCTGATCGTTCTTGGACGTGACTTGGCCGATGATCTTGCGCTGTCGGTCGGTCAGTCACTTCGGCTCCAAAGTTCGAATGGCGTCACGTCAACGCTGACCCTTAGCGGCATATTCAAAACCGGCAATGGTGGGATGGACGGCGCACGTGCGTTTGTCAGTCTTTCGACCGCCCGAACATTGTTTTCCATGCCGCAAGGCGTCACGCGGATCGAGATCAAGCTGAACGATCTGAATGCCGCCGACGCCAACGCCCAGCGTATACGCGCGTTGACGGGGCTTGATGCCGTGCCATGGACGGACGGGGCCGAACAATTGATGGAGGCGCTGAATGCTCAGGCGCAGACCGGGTATTTCCTGAAGACCTTCGCGCTCATCACAATCGTGATCGGCGTCGCCTCGGCTTTGCTGCTGTCGACCTACCGTCGTCGTCCCGAGATCGGGATCATGCGGGCGATGGGGGCAGGACGCCGGTTTGTGATCTTTGTCTTTGTCGCGCAAGGGGCGCTGATCGGACTGATGGGCGGGGTCACAGGTGCGGCGCTGGGATACCTCGCACTGTTGCCCTTTCCCTCGCGCGACGCGTTCCAGCCGGGAACCCTGCCGATGGATATCACGCAAGGATCCTATGGTCTGGCCATCACACTCACGGTGATCGGCGCGATCCTGGCCTCGATCCTGCCCGCACGTTCGGCCGCACGGGTCGATCCCGTCACGGCGATCGGCCAATGAGCGCGCTTCTCGAGGTTCGCGATCTGTTCAAGACATACGGCACGGAAGAGGCAGCAACCCGGGTGCTGCGCGGCCTGTCGTTGTGCCTTGAGGCGGGTGAAATGGCAGCGCTTCTGGGTCCTTCAGGTTCAGGCAAGAGCACGCTCCTCACAATCCTCGGAACATTGATGAAGCCCTCCTCCGGCAGCTACGTGATGCTCGGCCAGGACATGATCGCCGCAGATGACAAAGCGTTGACCGACTTTCGCAATGCCCACATCGGCTTCGTTTTCCAATTCCACAACCTTCTGCCAGATTTCACTGCGCTGGAAAACGTGATCTTCCCCACCGCCGTACGTGAAGGGCGCGAGACGCCTGCCGCCCGTGCGCGTGGCCGCGATTTACTGACACGCATGGGGCTGGCCGACCGCATCGAATTCCCCACAGCCAACCTTTCCGGCGGGCAAAAACAGCGGGTCGCTGTTGCACGCGCCTTGATGAACAGTCCGGAACTGGTGCTGGCGGATGAGCCGACCGGCAACCTCGACCGCGCCTCGGCTATGCAGGTGATGGACCTGATCGACCAGATCAACCGTGAGGAAGGCACGACTTTCCTGATCTCGACCCATGACGAAAAGATTGCGGGTTTCTGTCGGCGACAGATCGTGGTAGCCGATGGGGTTGTGACAGGCTAGTCCCGTTCAGTTGGGCTTGGATGACATTTCGGATTTCGCTGCCTTTAAGTAAAAGCGTCGGCAAGCCTGTCATGTCCTTGGATTGCCCCACATTCACTGCCTAGCCTGAGGGCGAGCCTTGGCAGCCCTGTGCCTACTGGGCGGTATAGCCTCCATCGACCAGGTGGTAGCTTCCGGTGATAAAGCTGGCCTGATCCGAAAGCAGGAAACAGGTCAGCGCCGACACCTCCGCAGCCTCACCAAGACGTCCGACCGGGTGCAAGGCGGCGATGCCGTCGAGTGCTGCTTCATCCAGGTGCTTTTCCAAAAGCGGCGTCGCGATGAAGCCCGGACCGACCGCATTTACCCGAACCCCGGCCTTGGCGTATTCGATGGCCGCAACCTTTGTCAGACCAACGACCCCATGTTTGGCAGCGACATAGGCACCGGCCGTCGCAAAACCCACTGACCCGAGGATAGACGCCATATTGACGATCGCGCCGCCGCCTGCCTTGACCATCTCGGGAAGGCCAAAGCGCATGCCATGAAACACGCCGGTCAGGTTGACGTCGATGACCTGCTGCCAGCCATCCAGAGGATATTCCCCAACCGGGTACGCCGGACCGCCAATACCGGCATTGTTAACAAGAAGGTGCAATCCACCCGTCTGTGCCACAGCGAACGCCACAAGGGCCTCCACATCGGCGGCGACACTTGTGTCGGTCTTGTGGGTGTAGGCTGTGCCACCGGACGCCATGATCTGCTCGGCCACGGCGGACATCCCCGCATCGTCCATATCCGCCAAGACCACTCTGGCCCCATAGCGTGCCAGATCATGCGCTATTGCGGCACCGATGCCCGACGCGGCACCGGTCACGATGGCTGTCTTGTCGTCGAAATCAAATGTCATGATGGCTCTCCTGCAAATGGAAAAGTTCGGGAGAGGATGCACAGGTTGCATCGCTGCGCGCTAACCTGGGTCAACCCTTCTGTTGTCAGTCCCGCCTGCTCTGTTTGAGATATCGGGCAAGAACAAATGCTGCCGTGAATGCAATCTGAGAGGCAAACTCAGCTTCGCTTGGTGCAGATGTTTCTGGTTGGGTCACGGGAGGGTCTAACCGTATCGTTTGCGTGAGGCGATTTCTGGCCAGAGCCAGAATACCTACAGCCAGAATTGTTAATCCGAGGCCGATCAAGAGGGACGCCGGGCCTTGCCCTACCGCACTACTGAGCGTGAGATACGCCCAGGCCGTCAGGAACGCCACTCCTGCGGCTCCGGTCAGCCCCCCGGCCAGAGCAAGCAAGATCGGCACCAGCAATTTCCCAGCGTCCTTTCGGACGTCTCGGCCAATGCTGTGCACGATGTCATCGACAATACCCATCACCGCCGCGACAGGGCGCCGACCAAAAAACCTGCGATCGCTGCGAGGCCGATGGTCATAAGCGGGTGCGCTGCAACGGATTCCTCCAATTGTGCCTCTGCGGAGCGGCCCTTGCTCTCGGCATAATGCTTCGCTTCGTCAAAGCCTTCCGCGATGTCCGCTGCCATGCGGCTTCCGCGACGTCCCGCGATCCCGCTGACAGTCTCAGCGAGCCGCGACATGTCCTCCCGCAGGGCGGCCAATTGATGGACTACTGCCTCCATATCGGTTTCTGCGGTGGCTTTGGTGCTGGTCTTGCTATCAGGTGACATATTGATTTCCTTTGATTGGCGGGTTTTGGGGTGTCGTGGCGTCTGAGGTGCTGTGCGGGCGTGACCTGAATGCGTAGCGCATCAAGTTCGGTCCGAGACCCGGACGACCTCTGCCGCCTGCTCAGTGCCTTCTCCGGAGAAAGCCTCGTCAGAGGCATCGGCCTCGGTTTTTGTCTTTTGAACCAGTTGGTCCTCGTGATGCGGCGGACCGTAGATCGTGTAGAGCTTGAGCGCCTCATGACCTGTGCAAATCACATTGTGATGCGCGCCAGCAGGGACGACGATGCCGTCGCCAGCCTTGACCTTGTGGGTCACCCCGTCGATCACGACCATTCCCTTCCCCTCTTCGATGCGAAAGAACTGATCCGTGTCGGCGTGTATCTCGCCGCCGATTTCCGTCCAAGGCTCAAGTGACATCAGAACCAATTGCAGCTTTGTCCCTGAATAAAGAACACGCCGAAAGTTGGTGTTCTCTTCTGTCAGTTCTTCGATGTTCGCGACATATCCGATCATGGTGCCTCTCCGCTCATTTCATCGTCTGGCTGGACGACATGACTCTGTGTGCCGCAGGTAAATCTTGGCCGCACTGATCGGCGTTAGCAGCATGATGCGTTTCACTTTGCTGCGGTTCGATTGGCCATCATCCGCTTTTGGTCCAGAGTCCTCACCACGGGCGTCATGAATCGCCCTGCTTCATTTCATGGCCCGATGAAGCGGCCTCTCGCCGCGGCCTACTACCGTCAAAAGCGGGCTTGGGATCAGGTTTGGTGAACGTAGGTGCCGGGTGCCTGCATGATTGGGACCAAGCCCTTATCTGGCGCACCGATGGAGGGTGCCGGCGCGAGACCGCTGCTTTTCTCTTCCAGCCAAGTCTTCCACGCGGGCCACCAAGAGCCCGGTTGCGGCGTATTTTGCGCAACCCAGGCTTCGGGGCCGACATAAAGCGCCCCGGCAGCACGACGCGAGATCCGATGGTGACCGCGCGCCAGCTTTGGCTCGTTTATGATCCCGCTGTTGTGGCCGCCGCTCGTCAAAACAAAAGTCATATCGCTGTCAGTGAACAGTTGGGTTTTGTAGACAGACTTCCACGGTGCGATGTGATCGGTTTCTGTGCCCAAGGCGAATATCGGGGCCGAGATGTCCTTGAGCGCGATCACCCGTCCGTTGACGGCAAACCGGCCTGCCGTCAGCCGGTTTTCAAGAAACAGGCCGCGCAGATATTCTGAATGCATTCGGGCTGGCATCCGGGTCGTGTCGGACACCCAGACACCCATATCGGTCGGCAGGTCCTCTTTCCCAAGGTAATAGCGCCGCACGGCACGGGAATAGATAAGGTCTTCCGACCTGATAGCAGAAAAGGCGCGCGCCATTTGGGGTCGGTCAAGATAGCCCTTCTCCCACATCATGTCCTCAAGGAATGCGATCTGGCTTTCGTCCAGAAACAACAGCAACTCGCCCGCCTCGGCAAAGTCGACCTGTGCTGCCATGAGCGAGATTGACGCAAGCCGTTCGTCGTTGTCACGCGCCATTGTGGCCGCCGCAATCGCGAGGATTGTGCCGCCCAAGCAATAGCCGGCCGCATGAACTTTGCGCTCCGGCACGATGGCATTCACCGCATCGAGAGCCGCGATCACGCCGCGTTCGCGGTAGTCCTCCAGCGACAGGTCCGCTTGATCGGCGGTCGGGTTGCACCACGAGATCATGAAGACGGTAAACCCCTGATCCACAAGGTATTTGACCATGGAATTGTGCGGCGAGAGATCAAGAATGTAGTACTTCATGATCCAGGCCGGAACGATCAGGATCGGCTCGGCCTGCACCTTATCGGTCTGAGGCGCATACTGGATCAACTCGAAAAGATCATTGCGGAACACCACCTCGCCGGGTGTACAGGCCAGATCCTTGCCGATCTGAAAGCCCTCTGGTGCGGGTTCATGGACCTGAGCAACGGTGCTTACAAAATCATGTATGAAGTTGTGCGCACCCTCAGCCAGATTTTTGCCGCTGCTCTTGCGCGTTTCCTCGATGATCTCGGGATTTAGGGCGGGAAAATTGGACGGCGACAACAGGTCAAGCATCTGACGCGCCATGAAACGGGTCCTTTCTGCGTCCTCGGGGCGCAATCCGCGCAGATGGTCGGTTGCATAATCCCACCAGTCCTGCACCGCGAGAAACCCCTGCTGCATGTTTCTGAACGGCGGCTTTTCCCATCCGGGATGCCGGAAACGATGATCGTAGGCCTTTGGCACAAAGGCCGATTGCGCGTCGCTGTTTGGCGAAAGCGACTGCCCCAACAGCCTTGTCATATTTTCCTGCGCGCGCTCGGCCAACTCAAGCTGGCGGCCCGGTGCCTGGGCCAGATGCTGTGCCCAATCGCTCCAGGCTTCGATGAACGCATGGGGGGACACGCCGGCCGACATGTAGGCGACCGCTGCCCGTGAGGCGCGATCAAGGTTTTCGTGTGGATGCGCCTTTGTTGACTCGGCTTGCTGCTGTGATGCAGTGGCGATCTTAGCGGGAAGCTGGACCCGCGGCGCGTCTCGCGCAGGTGCCTTGGGCTGCTGAGTGCGCTTGGTCATCTTTGCGATCCTATGCTTATGCGTTTTGCGTCTGAACGCCCTCTTCCGGATTGATCTGTTCGGGCTGACCAAAGCCGGAGCGGCGCATATGCCCTGTGTGGCAAACGACCGTGGTGGTCGCATTGATGCAGGTTAGCGCCCACCGTCGCGCAGAGTTCTATGCTTCTCAAAAGTGTTCCCCGCAGGCTGCCGTTTTTGGCTGGTTGCCCGCGACAGGAAAGCAAAGAGGCCCCGTTTGACACCCAAACGCTCAGATCCTACACCGAAGATGGACTCTACCCGGGTCGGGAACGGCGCACAGCTGGATGATTGCGACTTGCCTCTCCACGGTGTTGTGCATGCCGTCAGAGGGGCGGTTGTAGATGTTGTCTTTGCCGGGCCTGACCTGCCGTCAATCAATTCTGCACTGGTGGTGGCATGGGACCGGCCGACTGCCCTCATTCTCGAAGTCCACAGCCACCTCAATCAGAAAACCGTCCGTGCGGTGGCGTTCCAATCCACCGCCGGCCTTTCCCGTGGCGTGCCGGTGCAGGCCAGCGGCGTGCCGGTGACCGTGCCCGTGGGCGAAGCCGTTCTTGGGCGGCTTCTGGATGTCGTGGGTAACGTGCAGGACGACGGGCCTGCCCTTCCTGACGATACGCCGCGACGGTCGATCCACGCCTTGCCACCGCTTCTGAAATCGCAAACTGGCGCCACCGACGTGTTCGAGACGGGGATCAAGGTGATCGACCTGCTGACGCCCATGGCGCAGGGCGGCAAGGCCGCGATGTTCGGCGGCGCGGGCGTGGGCAAAACCGTTCTGGTGATGGAACTGATCCGCGCCATGGTCGAGAAATATGAAGGTATCTCCGTCTTTGCCGGCGTCGGTGAGAGATCACGCGAGGGGCATGAGCTGCTGACCGAAATGCAGGACTCGGGCGTGCTGGAGCGCACCGTTCTGGTCTACGGCCAAATGAACGAGCCACCCGGCGCGCGCTGGCGGGCTCCGCTCACAGCCTTGACGATTTCAGAATACTTCCGCGACCAGAGGCACAAGAACGTCCTTCTTTTGATGGATAACGTGTTCCGTTTTGTTCAAGCCGGAGCCGAGGTTTCCAGCTTGCTAGGCCGCCTGCCCTCGCGCGTCGGCTATCAACCAACGCTGGCGACCGAGGTGGCGGGCCTGCAAGAGCGTATTGCCTCTGTGGCAGGCTCTGCCGTGACCGCGATTCAAGCGGTCTATGTGCCAGCCGATGATTTCACCGACCCCGCGGTGACCACGATTTCTGGGCACATGGATTGCGTGATCATGCTGTCCCGCGCCCAGGCCTCCGAAGGGTTTTATCCGGCGATTGACCCGCTGGGATCGTCATCGATGCTGCTCGATCCGCTGATTGTCGGTGACGCGCATTACCAGACCGCCGAGGCGGTCCGGCAGACGCTGGCCCGGTTCCGCGAGTTGACTGACATCATTTCGCTGCTTGGGGTGGAGGAATTGGGCACTGCCGACCGCTTGATCGTCAAACGCGCACGCCGGTTGCAACGGTTCCTGACCCAGCCCTTCATGGTGACCGAGGCCTTTACTGGCACTCCGGGCGCCAGCGTGCCCCTTACCGAGACCCTCTCGGGGTGCCGCGCCATTCTGGACGGCGAAGCCGACGCGTGGTCCGAAAGCTCTCTCTACATGGTGGGTACGCTGGAGGACGCAAGAACGAAAGAGGCCGCCGCAAATGCCGACGCCGTCACCGACGCCGAGGAAGCGGCATGAGATTGCGGATCGTGACCCCTCTGTCCGTCGTTGTGGACGAGGATGCCGAAAGCTTGCGGGCTCAGGACGCCAGCGGCAGCTTCGGCATTCGGCCCGGCCACGCCCCATTCCTGACCGCGCTCGCGGTTTCCATCCTCAGTTGGAAGACCGCCGGCCTCGAGCGGTTCTGCGCCTTGCGCGGCGGGGTGCTGACCGTGACCGGTGGGAGCACCGTCGCGATCGCCACCCGCGAGGCAGTGGCGGGCGACGATCTGGCAACGCTGGACGCGGAGGTTCTGACCCGGTTTCAGACCGACGCCGACGAAGAACGGGTCGAACATGTCGAGACGATGCGCCTGCAGATGAACGCCATCCGCCAGATGATCAGCGGGTTGCGCCGGGGCGCAGACACGGGAAAGTTCCGGTGACCGAAGACCCCTCTGAGCCCCCAGAGACCGATCCACTGGTCGAGGAAATCCGCAAGCATCGCAGCCGGCGCGAACAGTGGCTGCGCGAAGGTGACATGTCCGTCAGTCGACGTCTGGCGCAGATCGGCGTGCTGGGCTGGATCTTCGTGGTGCCGACTCTGGCGGGCCTGTTCTTCGGACGCTGGCTTGATGCGCAATTTGGGACGGGCATCTTCTGGAGCGCGCCGATGATGCTGCTGGGGATTTGCATAGGCGGCTGGACCGCCTGGAAATGGATGAACGCACGATGACCGATCCCTCCACTCTCCCGCTCATCGTCCTTCTTCCGATCTGCTTTCTGGGTGGGCTCTTCATCGGATGGGGCTATTTCCGTGCGCTTCGCGAGACTGCCAACCTGATCGTGGGCGGAGGCAAACCGCTCAGGGCGATCGTCCTGACCCTCGCGCGCATCTCGCTTCTGGCCACCGGCTTCTTCATCGCCGTGCTGGCAGGCGCCCTTCCCCTGTTGGCCGCCCTTGCGGGGGTCCTCTGCGCCAAGTGGATCATGCTCCGCAGGATGCAGGAGATCCAAACATGAACTCTCCGCTCCACTCCACCGTCCTGTTCCAGATTGGACCGGTTCCGATCACGCAAGCCATCGTCACGACATGGGCGATCATGGCGATACTGGTGATCGGGGCTTTTGCCCTGACCCGGCGGCTTGACCTCAGACCATCCCGGCGGCAGGCCGCGCTGGAACTGATGGTCGCCACGCTCGACACCCAGATTACCGAAACGACGGGTGCCGCGCCCGCACCCTATCGAGGGTTCATTGGCACACTCTTTGTGTTTATCCTCGTGGCGAATTGGTCCTCCCTTGTGCCGGGGATCGACCCTCCGACCGCACAGCTTGAAACCGATGCCGCCCTCGCCGTTCTGGTGTTCCTGTCCGTGATCTGGTTCGGTATACGCTCGGGCGGCGTTGGCGGCTGGCTGAAATCCTTCGCCGCGCCAAACCCGGTGATGATCCCGCTGAACATCCTGCAAAGCCTGACGCGGGTCTTTTCCATGTTCGTCCGCCTGTTCGGCAACGTGATGAGTGGCGGCTCGGTCATCGGCATTGTCGCCTCGCTGGCTGGCCTGCTGGTACCGATCCCATTGATGGCGCTCGATCTGCTGACCGGGCTGGTGCAGGCCTACATCTTCGCGGTGCTGGCGATGGTGTTCATTACCTCTGCGGTCGAGGACGGCGCACGCACCCCACCGAGTATCAACCATGCCCCTTCCCCAACGGAAAAGGATTCCTAATGGACTACGCTGCCATTGCCAGTATCTTCTGTGCGGCCTTTGCGGTCGCCTTTGGCGCTATCGGGCCCGCACTTGCCGAGGGTCGCGCGGTCGCTGCCGCGATGGATGCCATCGCCCGCCAACCCGATGCGGCAAACACGATTTCGCGCACGCTGTTCGTTGGGCTTGCGATGATCGAGACGACGGCAATCTATTGTCTGGTGATCGCGCTCCTGCTGCTCTTCGCCAACCCGCTACTGGCATGAGCGCATGACCCTCGATTTGTGGGGACTGGGTCTTCAGGCCATCAACGTCCTGATCCTCGTCTGGCTGCTCAGCCGCGTGTTCTGGCGTCCGGTTGCCGGGGCCATCACCCGGCGGCAGGAAGCCGCGCAGGCCCTGTTGGAGGAGGGCAAGACAGCACAAGCGAAAGCCGACGCTGCGCTGGCCGAGGTGGTTGAGACCCGCGGAGGAATCGCCGCGGAACGCGATGCCATACT
>SWCD01022457.1_pt1 | contig 24149 bp, 33 predicted proteins | sample 4693011 | NCBI WGS metagenome assembly SWCD01 (sample SAMN10267278, study PRJNA491770) | bioreactor metagenome | isolation source: DHS bioreactor inoculated with marine | place: Japan: Omine Ridge, Nankai Trough | reverse complement strand
TCGTGAATCAACGGGTATTTATCAGCATCTTAGTATCCTTAGTTTGCTTCTATCTCTTCTGTTAAGTTAAAGTATTTTCTTGTTGCTTTTAACACTGAAGCTTCAATAGGCTCATAAGCATAACTTTGATCAGCAATCAAACCAGCTGTTCTTAAATCATCTTGTGGACATCCACCTATTTTTGCAGTTAGAATAAGCTTGCAATCTTTGAGTTTTTCTAAAATAGGCTCCATTGGATTTGCTCCATCAGGGCCAGCACAGTACTCATAATCTAGTTTACGGTGATGGATAAATCTTATACCTCTGTCACCTGCTTCATAAATTAAAAACTCTTTTACTGAACCAAAATGTTGGTTTATCATACCCTCACCTGCCGTTGTAACAGCAACTAAGATAGTTTGACCATCACTTGCAAGTTCTGCTTTTTCTTTGACAACTCTATCGTTTGCACGGTCGAGGAAAAATCTAAACTCTTCAATTTTTGCTTGTGCATCTTGACGAGCAGCTACATTATAGTGACCTTCAAGTGCATCAAAACTCATCTCAGAGAATACATCCTTGGTAAACTCTTGCCCTCTATCTTCACCGATAAGCCCAACGGCATCGGCTCGACATTGACGACAGTGTTGCATAAGTTTCATATCCATGCCACAAGCTTCTTGCACTTCCATCTGTTCTTGGTCCGTTGCCGAGGGGACACCGTCAAGACCAAACTTCGTACCATGTTCAGGCTCTGAAATAATAGGCATGATGTTATGTAGAAAAACGCCAATCTCTTTTAACTTCTTCGCAACTTCAGGTAGGTGTTTATCATTAATACCAGGTATTAGAACAGAATTTGCCTTGATAAGGATTCCGTTTTCAACACACTTTTTCATACCTTCTAATTGACGTTCAAGAAGTATTTGAGACGCTTCTTTTCCATATATGCGTTTGTTATTATAAAAAATCCATGGATAGATTTGTGAACCTATCTCACCAGTCGTATCAACGCTGTTTATGGTTACCGTTACATGATCTATGTCGTACTTCACCATCTCGTCAATGAAAGTTGGAAGCTCGAGACCATTTGTTGAGAGACAGAGTTTTAAGTCTGGTGCTTTTTCACGAACTAGTTCAAAAGTTTTGAAAGTTTTCTCAGGGTTAGCAAGTGCATCACCAGGACCAGCGATACCAAGTACACTTAAACGCTCAACTTCTCCACCAACATACATTACTTTTTTTGCAGACTCTTCTGGTGTTAAACGTTCACTCGTTACACCCGGACGGGACTCGTTTGAACAGTCATATTTTCTATTACAGTAGTTACACTGAATGTTACAAGCAGGTGCAACTGCAACGTGAATACGTGCATAATGATGGTGTGCCCCTTCTGAATAACATGGGTGATTATGAATTTTATCTTGAATATCCTGTGGCAGTGCACTCTCTGCTGGATTACTTGAACTACAGCTCATTTTAGCTCCTTTGTATTTCGTAGTTTAGGAATTCAAATGACCTCGCAACATGTAGCTATAATCATTTATTACTGAAAACAATGCATATAATGTTCTAGTGCTTTTTTAAAAAAATTATCTTTTTGTATGACATTTTTGTATCTCTTTTGTAGCTCTGTGTCACTCTCAACTCTTTTTGTATATATTCAAACTTTTATTAGCTAGAACACTATATGCAATAACTTTTTTAAGAAAATAAAAGGTGTAAAAAAGATGAAGATTGCAGTTCCAGTAAACGACTTACTTAATGTATATAAACACAATCCTCACACTGCACCTAAGTTTGCGATATATGAGCTTGTTAAACTAAATAACGAAGTACACTTTTCTATTGGTTCAGTCATAGATAACACTTTCTCTTTACATAAAAACCATCTCTTTTGCTCTGATGAAATCATGGGTGATTGTAGTAAAAAAGACAAAGAAGACATTACACATAAGTGTCAACACTACTCTGTTTTAGAGATGATTGGTGGCTGCTCTTATCTACTTGCTAATCATTACTGTGACAACATAAAAAAAAGTATGAAACAGAGTGGTATAGAGGTTTTTAAAATTCCCTCTATAATAAACAAAACTGATATAGCAATAAAAAATTTTATAATAGGAGGATTAATTGCAAGTAAAATTGAACACATTCACAATGTATCTTGAAGATATGCCCTTAGATATAGGGTATGCATCAGAAAAGGTATTGATTAACGACATTAGTGGAAAAGAGGATTCAATTGGTGGGCATACAGGTAAAACACAGCTTATTATTACAACACCCTCTATTGATGAAAAGTTTTTGAATGAAATACAAAAGATTAGCGAAATCATTCCAAAATCTGATGAACATGAAATCATTACATCACTCGTAGTGGCAAACGATTCGCACGAAGTTATAAAATCAGAAAAATTTAACTTCTATATAGACTCATATGAAGAGTTTGCAGATATGTATGGTGTGCGTTTAAAAGGTAAGCCATTTCATGGTGAACTTACAAAAGCAATCATACTTATCTCAAAAGATGGAGCTATATACTATGACCAATTTTGCGATGATCTCAGCCATGAGTTCAACATAGACATACTCTATAGAAAAATTTTAGCAGCACAACTCTGCTACACAGGTAAAGGATGTCATTAATGAATGAAATAATTCAAACAATAAAAAAAGAGCTGAGAAACCAGTCAACCGTACCCTATTTCGGGCTTGGTATTTTCGCCGGTATTACAACAAAAGATGGGGAAGAAATGCCTTATGATTCTGACTCTATGATACTAAAAATGAATAATGGCCGACCTATGAGTGAGAGACTTATGTTTGAGTACTCACGTGCAGCTATGCACCTGGAACAACGCCGTGGTGTTGAATATATGACACAACTAATAAATCACATATATACAAAAGATTTTGAGGCAACCTCACTACATAAAACTATAGTGAATATGCTCCCTCGCTACATTATAGATACAAATCGTGACTCAAAAATTCAAGATCTACTCGCTTTTACTCCGCACTGTCTTATACTTGGAAAATCAAGAATAATGGCAGATAAAAACCGCTATGAAACATACGAATATGATGTTGAAAATAAAAAGTATTTCCTTGTAGAAGATGAAGTACTTGATGATGCTCAGACAATTCTCTTCAAGCCTATGGGTTCCACTTTGCCTGAGCCTTCATTTATTATATCCGATGCGGATTATGTTGATTGGTTGACAGAGGCTATGGGTGGTTTTGCACTTCCTCCCGTTCTAAAAACATATAGAAAAGCAAAAAAGTATCTTTTTCTAGGAACTTCTTTTGACAGAGATACTGACAGGATGGTAGCAAATGAGCTGACTTTAGACTTGGAAGGTGGCTATGTTATCACAGACAAAGAGTTAGGGAAAAAAGAAAAAAAGTTCATAGCAAAACATAACCTTGAAGTTCTTCCTATCTCTCTAGAGAGTTTTATACAAGAGTTCATCTAAACAAATTAAAAAAATAAAGGAGCAGCTATGCCATTAATACCAACAGTAAAAGACCGTTCACCACGGGGAGAGAGATATTTTGACCTCTTCTCGAAACTACTTAACGATCGTGTCATTATGATTACAGAGCAAATTGACGACCATATGATGGGAGTGATAGTATCACAACTGCTCTATCTTGAAGCCGAAGACTCTGAAGAGCCTATACACATTTATATAAGTTCTCCAGGTGGTTCAGTAATGGCAGGGCTTGCAATACTTGACACAATGCAGTTGATATCTGCACCTGTTCATACATATGCTATGGGAATGGTTGCATCTATGGCAGCTGTAATCTTCACATGTGGAGAAAAAGGTCATCGTTATATCTTGCCAAATGCAGAAGTAATGATTCACCAACCTTTAGGTGGTACTCAAGGTCAAGCAAGTGATATTGAGATACAAGCAAATCATATTATAAGTCTTAAAAAAAGACTCTATAAAATAATTTCAAAGGCGACTGGAAAAAATGTTAGAACTATTGAAAAAGAGAGTGATCGTGACAACTATTTTGAAGCAGCTAAGGCGATTGAATTCGGACTGGCCGATACAATATTGACAAGTATTACTAAAAAGGATGTGTAATGAACCAGGAAAAGAGTTGTTCATTTTGTGGACGTAAACAGAGCGAAGTCAAAAAAATGTTCTCTTCGGAGACAACCAATATATGTAATGAGTGCGTAACGACATGTGCAGCCATTTTACAAAAAGAAGTAAACTACCAACAACGTGCACAAATGCATCAAGATCTTCCAAAACCGGAAAAAATTGTTGAATACCTTAACAAGCATATTATCGGTCAAGAGGACGCGAAAAAAGTCCTTGCAGTAGCACTTTATAACCACTATAAACGTATAGAAAATCCTATATATAATGATGTTGAACTGGAAAAAAGCAATATCTTACTTTTAGGACCTACAGGAAGCGGTAAAACACTTTTAGCAAAATCTCTATCAAAAATAATGAATGTGCCATTTGCTGTAGCAGATGCTACAGCACTTACTGAAGCAGGATATGTTGGAGAGGATGTCGAAAGTATTCTTTCACGTCTACTTGCTTCTGCCAACTATGATATAGAACTAGCACAACGTGGAATAGTTTATATAGATGAGATAGATAAAATTGCAAAAAAAAGTGAATCTTCTACTATGGGTCGTGATGTATCAGGTGAAGGTGTTCAACAAGGACTGCTAAAGATTTTAGAGGGTTCCGAAGTATATGTTCCAGTAAAAGGAAGTAGAAAAAACTCTACGACAGAGACTGTACTCTTAGATACTGCACATATACTCTTTGTATGTGGTGGAGCATTTGTAGGACTTGTACCGGATGTAAATACAAAAAAAGGAAACAAGGTTGGTTTTAGTTCTGTACAAAAATCAGAAATGAAGGACTTTAAAGTAGATCAAAAAGCCCTTGTGCATTATGGAATTATTCCTGAGTTTATGGGAAGAATACCCGTTATTGCACAGCTTCGTGAACTTACAAATGAGCAGATGATTCAAATACTTAAAGAACCTGACAATGCACTCATCAAACAATTTGAAGCCCTTTTTGAAATGGATGGTATCAAACTTATCTTTGAAGATGCTGCACTCGATGCGATTGCAACAAAAGCAACAGAACGTGGTGTTGGTGCACGTGGTCTTCGAGGAATAATTGAGGAGGTAATGCTACCACTCCAGTATACATGCCCATCGAGAGTAGAATTAGAGAGTGTAACTGTAACTGCTGGAGTTGTTGAAAATCCAGAGAAAGAACCAATATTTACATTTAAAAAAAAGAAGGAAGCTTAAAATGAAAGTATATTTAGATAACAATGCAACAACAAAGTTAGATCCACTAGTTAAGGTAAAGATGCAACCATTTTTTGAAGAGTTATATGGAAACCCTAACTCACTCCACCAATATGGTATGGATGTTCGTCCAGCACTTAATGCTGCACTTGGTGAGATGTATGATGCGCTCAATGTACCTGATGCCGATGATATCCTGATAACATCTTGTGCGACGGAGAGTAACAATACTGTTTTAAAAGGAATATTTTTCAAATATATTTTAAAAAATCCTGAAAAAAACCATATTGTCACTACATCCGTAGAGCACCCTGCAATACTCGATACTCTTTTATACCTTAGCAATTTTGGTGTTAAAGTTACATATGTTGATGTAGATGAGGACGGCGGAATCTCTGCAGAGGCTATTAAAAATGCTGTAACAGATAAGACTATACTCATTACAATGATGTGGGCCAACAATGAAACAGGAATGATATTTCCAGTTAAAGAAATAAGTAAATTTGCCAAAGAAAAAAATATTCTTTTTCATACCGATGCAGTACAGGCTATTGGAAAACTTAAGGTTGACTTGAGTGCTATAGATGTTGATTACCTTACTTTTTCTGCACATAAATTTCACGGACCAAAAGGTATAGGGGGTTTATATGTAAAAAAAGGTAAGCAACTTCCAAACCTTCTTCATGGAGGTGAACAGATGGGTGGTAAACGTGCCGGTACTCTTAATGTTGCATATATTGTTGGTATGGGTCTAGCAATAAAACAGGCTGCAAACCATGTAGAAAAGATGAATACAGATGTAAAAAGATTACGTGACAAACTAGAAGATGCAATCAGTACAATACCTGATACTATTGTTGTAGGTCCAAGAGAGATGCGTACACCAAACACTATACTTATTTCACTCCGCGGAATTGAGGGTGAATCTATGCTATGGGACTTAAATAAATCTGGAATTGCTGCATCGACCGGTAGTGCATGTGCTTCAGAATCACTCGAAGCCAATCCTGTTATGAGTGCTATTGGTGAAGACCCGGAACTTGCACATACAGCCATGCGTTTAAGTCTTTCACGTTTTACGACAGAAGCAGAGATAGACTATGTTATAGATATCTTTAAATCTGCTGCTGAACGTCTTCGTTCTATATCATCAACATACGCTTATACAAATGAAGTTGGATAATCAGCCTCTATGCATTATATAGTTAATGTTCACCTAGGAGAAGAGAAAAGAACTTATCTTACAAACTTTTATAGAATCAAAATTGCATTAATAACACAAACAACAAAATAAAGGAAAATCCTCATGTCAACAATTCAAGATTTTATCTACTCTAACAACCTCCAATGGCAACCAACCTACAATGATAAAACAGACAATCATGCTTATGGATATAGAGGTTCGCTCGTAATTACTCCAGGTACTGTTATGTCAGCGAATAAACAACTTCCGCCTAAAGCTACTTGTACACAATCTATCTTGGTTACAGATAGTGATATAATAGACTTTTTAGCTTGTGAGCTTTCAACTTTAAACTTTTTCGAACCTTTCGTTAAAGCTTATAAAAATGTACTCTCCCCTGATGGTCTATATATACTTTTTATAACTGACTTAGATACAGATGGAAAGTTTGAGTATGAAGGTTTTACATTTAATGCCTTTTCCCTTGATGAAAGTTCTGTATGGAATGAACTGCTTGAACATGCTGATCTTTCAAAAGGCGACTTGAAAAAATCCTCTGCAGCAGAAAAGATAGATACTGTTTATGATGAAATCAAATCTACAATACTTAGAATCAATGAAAAAAGCTACGAAGATATAAAGGCAGCACAAAGTACACAAGGTAAAGTTCTTTTTGGGGCAGTATAAAGTTTAAATTTTCTAAGCAACACTTATTAGATAGGTGTTGCTTAGACTGTTATTAAGTTTTAACAAATTAGACATCAATTTAGAATTTTTTTACGTGCCAAAGCTTTAAAAGCTTTCATTTTTGGACGAGTTATCATGTCCATTGCATCTTCTCGAAGTTTTTTTACCTCCGCATAAATATGTACATTTGGACTAGTTCTAGCCTGAGTAATTAGCTTATAAACATCACTATGAAAAAATTTACTCTCCTGAAAAGGTAACTGATCGTAAAACTCCATGAAAATTGATTTTTCATATTCATCCATTTTACATGAATCATCACTGATTTTCAAAGCTACTGTGATACAACAGTCTCGTTCAAAAGGCGTGAAACTCTTTACCGCATCAGCTATTTTAGCTGTGTTATACACTAAGTACTACCCTATTTCAATATCTTCAGGTTCTTCTTGAACTTCATGTTTCACACCGCGTTTAGTTAAAAGAATATCCTTACGATACTTTTTTTCTTTAAATGCCGGAGACTTTAGCACACCGTCTTTAGATGCTAATCTATAAAGATTACTGTTTACAAAATGCTCATTAAACTCTTGTGTAAATGGCATATCCCATGTTATACAACCTATACTCGGACATATTGCAGCACATTGAGGATCATCATAAATATCAACGCACTCTACACACTTTTCTGGTTGAATATAGTAACGATTTTCACCTGTTGGATTCTCACTGTCATCAACTATGGCATTTACCGGACAATTTTGTAAACACGCATCACAAGTTATACAACTTTCATCAATTATTACAGACATTTTCTTTCCTTTAATTATATAGTTTCAGTGTCTCACAAACACTAGTTTTAGCTTCTCTTATAGCGATAGATATACTTTCTCTAAAAGGTCTCGGTGCCGCAAGTGGGGACATGAGACCTTATATGACATATCCCAAACTATACACCCATCTGTAGGACACTCATCTATACAAGCATCACAATTTATACATGTATCAGTAATTAAAACTGCCATTATGTGCTCCTTGCTTCAGCTTTATGGTAGATACGAAGGAGCCAAGGAGCTGGTGCATCTTCTAACATCTCTTGAAGTTTTTTGACTGCATCGGCTATCGTCTCATTTTCAGCTACTCTTACTGGGTGAACTCCAACCGCTTGAATCATCTTTGAAGCAGTTGGACCAATCTGAGTGCAGTACATAATATCTGCATCACTAATTGTTCCTATTTTGTAGTTTAACTTCTCTTTTTCGCCCTCAGGTTCATCTGAGGAGTCGATAATACTGAGGAGTTTAGACTCCTCTTTACCAACTTCATAGAGATAAAACTGTTTTGACCAACCAAAGTGTTGGTCTACAACTTCTCCATTGGATGATGCAAACGCTATGTTCATAATCTTGCCTAGCTTATACGGCTACATCTGCATGAGACTCACGTATATTCATGCTAATCTCATCCATAAATAGTTGCTCTTTTACTGATGGCAACATAAGACCTTTTTTCTTGTGCTCACGTATCTTGTAAGTACCCTCATTGTTACCAGCTACATAGTAATCTTCGTAGTCAGTAGTATATGGCATATCCCATACTATTGAACCCTCTGTAGGACAAGCATCCGCACAACGAGGAGCATCGGCATGACCTACACACTCAACACAAGTTTCTGGTTTAACATAAAAGTATTCACCCTCATGTGGATTTTTTTCATTTGAATCTTCAAGTATCGCAGCAACTGGACACTCAGGTGCACAGTCTCCACAATTTATACATAAGTCAGTAATCATTACAGCCATTTTCTTCTCCTAAACTTTTGTTTAAATCTTTATATTTTTTAGTTTGCATCTTTTGTTCTAGTAGATACCAATAGAGGTTCTATCTTTATATCAACACCACGAACAAGCATCGTTGCGTCACACTCTAACTCTAAACCAAGATCATCATATGCTTCTTGAGTGATAAGTGAAACAACTCTTCCCATATCTGTATCAAAAGTGAGTTCACAGAGTGATTCACTCTGGCGCATCTCTTTAAGTACAACGGGAAGTTTATTCTCTATGGAAACACGTCCTGGACACTCTTTACTTACACAAACAGCAGCCTCATGAAATCTACAACTAACGGTATCTCCCTTAGAGAGCCAAATTGGAGCTTTGTAGTCTATTAAACGCAGGTCTACATCTCGACTTTTAACATATATATAAGTAACTACATCCATTTTCTTAATCTCTGTCACTACTGCTTCAATCTTGTTCATTTTGTTACCTACATCAAATAAAGTACGACATTTTTGTCAATCATTGTTTGAAAATTATCTAAAAGCATATCAGCTGTAGATGTTGCGCTAAGGTGACACCCTGAACATGTTCCTGTGTAACTTAACCATACTTGTGGAGTATTTCCAGTTATATAGTTTAAAAGTTCTATCCCTCCACCATCAGCAGAGAGTGTAGGACGAATTTTAGTATCGAGTAGTGTATCTATAAGCTCTTTTTGTTTTAAGCCATCAAGAGATCTAAATTCTTCATTAAGAGGGTTTGTCTCAGAGGCATTACTTACATATGTGACTATCTTTTGTGCTTGAGCGTTATTGTTATGTGCAGCCGTTATTAGGTAACGCATAGCTTGGAGATTTTTTCCCTGCTCCTTATAAAGCATCCCCGTCTTGAGTTGAGCCTCAACACTTCCTAAGTCTGCTGCTTTTTTATAGTACTCAAATGCTTTTGTACTATTTACTTCTCCTGCCATTCCTTTTTCATAAAAAACTGCTAAAGAGTTTAGTGCTTGGAGGTTATTATGCTCAGCAGCTTTTAAAAACCACTGCTCGGCTAACTTGTTATCTTGTTTACAACCTTGACCTTTCATATGCATGATTGCTAGGTTTAACATAGCTTTTGACTCTAGTTTTGCAGACTCCTCAAAGAGACCATATGCATCACTATAATTTTTTCTCTCAAATTCTTCTATTGCTCTGTTAAATGCTACTTCCATTGTTGTAATCCTTTTTATCTAATATAAGGGCGCCCTTAAGGCATAGCCTATCTATAAGAGCAAAAATGCATTTATTATTCTAGAACTAAAGTTGCATATAAGAAGATGTAATGTGTTACAAAAAGTTTAAACACAAGGAGATATATTATGATTGCTATACCAATTGATTCTCAAGGGAGCAACATCAAATCTTCCAAATTATTTGGAAATGTAGATATGTTTGCACTCTACAAAGAGGATGAGAACTTTTTTACATTTATTAAAAATGATGCTAGTGGAAATGGTATAAAGACTGCAAAGTTTTTAAAAGAGAGTGGTGCGACAAAGACTGTTTACTCATACATGGGTGATGGTCCATTTAATGAGTTAAGTAAAAACGGCATTGATGTCTTTTATATAGGGAAAGAGCCTATAGGTTTGTCTGAAATCATTACTGCGATGCAAGCAAAAAAGTTTACTAAAGTAGATACTACTAACTCATCTACTTATCTTAATCCAGGTACTGCAACAGAGAATTGCACTTGCGGATGCAATTAAAAAACGAAGTAATCACTCCACAGATGGGTGAAGTAAAATCGATGATTGCAAAGACTGTAGCACAAAGAAATCAACTTAAAGTTGAGATGGAAAAATGGTATAAAGAACATCCAGAAGAACATTTTCCTAAGATGAATGATTTGATTCTGACTGATTCAACACTTTCAAAACTCGATAGTTTTTATAAGCAACTTTGGGACTATAACAATATCCAGTCGTATGCATCATAAATATCAAAAAAAAGCTAGACTCGTGAATGATATATCTGATATAAAGCAATACCGCACTACCTTAGAGAAAGATAACTTTCAAAAAAGTGAACCTCACTGGAGACGCATTAGTAAAAATACTATTACACTTTTTCAGGTTCTTATAGATCAAGATCTGCAAGACTTAGTAAAGATACTCAATGTATATCCGCAATATATAGAGTGGGTGTGTGGGCACTTTAGATATGCCTATAGTTATAGTGAAAACTATGCTGACATAAATGCTGCATCTACTCTACTAACATTAGGGGAGCCTTACTACTCAAAACAATTTGTAAGAAATGTTGTAAGAAAACTCCCAAAAATAGATGATATGTCATTAGATGAGCTTGTCGTATTTGCACAAAATGTCGCAAAAGAGCATACAAATTGGCACCCTATTGTAACAAACTACTATCTTGATGCTATTGCGATGACTACAGAGAACTTAGATTTACACCCTTTGCAGAGAATTATACTGACAAAAAGTATAGCTAACATACCAAAGAGTAAAGCCTATGAGTATGATGCCGAGGATAGAGATGCGGTACTTGACATACCTTATATGAATTAAAATGGAGAACAAAATGGATTATGAAATACAAAAAAAAGAGTTACTTAAACATGCAAGAAATGCTTTTGAAATAGCATGTACGTTACATGATAATGAGAGAATTGAAGTCTATCTAGACAATGGTGAGCCAAAGATGTCAAGCGTAATGAATGAAAATGAAGAGATACTCTACACCCCTACTAAAATATTATGCTATCAGGTTTATGGGCACAACTATTTAGAAGATGAGATAAAAGCTTGGATAGACTATGCTAGAGTTATACAAACACCACTTGAAGGAGAGGTTTTACCAGAACCAACAGATGTAGAAAAGTCAATTCGTGAGCTTATTGAGACACTCGCAAAACAAAATGGTGTTCCTGTAGAGAATGTAAGCTCATACGAAGTTTTTGCCAATCTTCCAATGACACTGCTTGGAACTGTTGAACAGGAGATTATAGAGTACTGGTGGTCAGCAAAAGAAGAAGAAAATGCTAAACTTTTAGCACTTACTCAGATAGAAGAAGCTCTCCCTCAAACTGCTAATTAAGTCTGAGGTGAGAATGAATCATATGAAAGTGTCTCACATTTCATTGAAGGCTTCAATCCCATCTTTATATCTAGTAGCTTTTCTATAAACCATTTATTAAATCCGCAAAGTTTTTTACCTTTTACAATCATAAGAGGTCTTCGTATAAGAATGGGGTTTTCCATAAGCATTTTTAGTGCTGTCTCGCTATCTAAATTTATAGGATTAATTTTACCCTTTTTTATCTGTGGAGCACTTGGATTGAACCATTTAGTCACAGGCATATTTTTAAAAAATTCATGAAGCTCTTCGCTATTCAAACCATGATTTAAGATATCTCGTTCTATGATCTTGCAGCCTGCTTCACGAAAAGAGCGTTTTTGTTTCTCATTTGTTTTACAACCTGGTTTTTCATAAAAAATAATCAAGTTCATCCCATTTCAACCAAGTCAATTGCTTTATCCGTTAAACAGTATGTTTGTATGCCATCATCATGTAAATTCATACATTCGCTTATAAATCTTCCCTCTACAAGAGTTTCCAAGTTTTTTTCTACGACTTCAATTTTGAGTCCAAGATACTCCGCAATATCATACGAATCATAGAGATTGTAATTATCCTCATCACTCAAGTTATAAATTGCTTTCATTACACTTTTGATAATACTTGTTGCCATCATAACTCCTTTAACATATCAATATTTTTAGACCAAAGAATTTTTTGAAGTGAATGAAGTGTTTTCTTACTTAACCACTTTTCAAACTCTTCAATATAATGCTGTTTCACTACAATATGCAAGTTTTGTACTTGACTTATTAAGTTTTCAAGATAATTTTTTGCTTCCTCTTGAGAGTAATCAGATATTGGCTGTAACCTACGTTTAACTCCAACGATAAGCCGTTCATCACCACCTTCCTTAGATAGTTTTAAAAAGAGTGAGGCGTACTCTGGTTTTGCATAAATCTCATTCCAGATACGCCCGTTTATCATCTGATCGTTTGCTAGATCAAAAAAGACAGGGTACTTTTGAAGTACACTTATTAAATCATTGAAGTCATCATCTATCATGGCACGAAAGAGCATACGACTACGGTTTCGTATCTTATGGCGTAGTTTTTCATCATTTATGATTTCGGGACTTATGAGGTTAAAACGCTCAAGTGCTCCAAGTCTTGAGTGGTTAAACGCCATGATGGCAACAAGGTGATTTTCATCTTGTATCTGCTTTGGATGCGAGCCTGAAGGTCTGTAAAATGCCCACTCAAGTCTTGCTTCATCATCCTCATGATTCATATAAAGAGCATCTCCACGAGCTTCAAAATCACTCTCGTTTTGTAACTCCTCTATCTCATCCTTATAACTTAGCTCATCCATTTATTTTCCTATAAGTCAAAGTAAAAGACATCACCGTAGCTCTCTAGTTTCTTGATGTTACGTTTATCACTGATTAAAAAGAGGGTTGCTATCTCAGGGGTCCTCTCTATCTTAAAGAGACCATCACTTAGAACCATCAAAATACTCTGTGGCTCACTAAAGCCTTGCAAATATTTCAAAACTGGTTCAAAAAGTGTTCCACCATTACCCTTTTCAAACACTACAACTGGTCTTACATCTTGAGAGTCATAAGTGACAATTTTGTCGACATCCACAGACTCATCAAAAGGAATGACTCTCACACTAAAATCACTACTCATTCTCAAGACTGAGTCTATGATTCCTAAAAACTTTGAAAAGGTTTCTCTTTGTATGCTCATAGATCTATCAAGGGCAATAGAAAGATTTAAGCGGTTTCTTTCATGTTTATATCCTGGGAGATAGAGCCCTTGGTGGATAAAACGCCGATTTGGTGAGGAGAAGTTAGACTCTTTGTCAAAGAAACTCTCACTCATATAGGTATGCAGAAGTGTTTCAAGGTCTACTTTAGGATGTGTCACTTCTTTTATCATCTCTAGAAATGAGCTTGGAATATCACCTTGTTTGCTTGCAGCTCCCATAGCCTGAACTATAAGTGCGTCAATCTCCTCCATAACGGCCGAGTTATTTCCATCATTTTCAATGAGATCAAGCTTCTCCTCTTTGGGGTTTTGCTCATCAGGTGTCCCCTCTCCATCCTCATTTTCTTCATAAAGAATATTGTAGACCTCTTCTACGCTTTTGTCACGAAACTTCTCAAGCATCACTTCATGTTCTGGTCTTTTTCCCACTCTCTCAAAATCACTTAAAAGCAGATTTATCACTATATCGCTACTGCGGTTCCAAGTTCCATGCTCGCGTTCTTTCATTCTAAAAGGGTGTTTGAGGAGGATATGCAAAAGAGTATGTGCATAGATATACTTTAACTCGTCTTCTGGAATATGCTCACAAAGAGCAACATCAATATAGATACAAAGTCCATCTGTCTCAAAAGCCTCATGTTCGTTTTTACGATACTCCATCTTAAGTGAGAGTGCCAAAACACTCAAAAATGGATGGTCAAACAGAAACCCAACACGGATTTTCTCTAACTTAGTGAGAAAATCAGATGATATATTCACCATATTTTTCCACCCACTCATTAAACGCGCCATGAAGTGCTAAAGACTCATCTTTGACAATAACATCTTTGATAAGCATTATCCCAAATTCCGTAGGAAGAGTCTCACTAAATGCTAATAGGTGTTCTTTATCATTCTCACTCCCCTTATAGTACTCTACAAGAGCAGAGACAAGTGCATAAAGGAGTGCTGGTTGGTTCTTTATCTCAGGATAGTGCCCCTCATAAATAGCTGCAACATCTGGAATTTCTTCATAGACTTTTACATACGATGTAAATTCTATACCTGCACTGTAGCCAATCGTTCCATAAATTATAGGAGTAATCGAGTCTGTTTCTGTACTCTTTTTTAAGATATTTGAAAGCATATGATAACTTCTAGGTGTTGCAAACGCAGGATTTGAATAATCTTCTACCACTGGTTCACTTGAGAGCAAATCGGGACGAAACCCTAAAAAACCTATGATAAATGGGTGCAGGCCTGCTTTAATAGCAAAGAGTTTAAAATCTTCAAATTTTGCCTCGACATGAAGATGTACCATACGATTTACAAGAGGTGATGGAAGACGAAATACAACGCCTCTATCACTTATACGATTTCCCGCACAGATTATTCTCCATCCACTTGGAAGCTTATACTCACCCATCTCTCTGTTAAGTACTAACTGGTAGATAGCTGCTTGAACTGAAGGTGGTGCTGAGTTTAGCTCATCTAAAAACAAGATTCCCTCTGAGTCCATATCTTTAGGAAAAAATACAGGTGGCATCCAGACAGTTTGGTCATCTTTTATAGAGGGTACGCCACGCAGATCCACTGGATCCATCTGCGAGAGACGTATATCAACAAGCTCAAGACCTTTTTTTTTGGCTAAATCAGCTACAATGTAAGACTTTCCAATACCAGGACTTCCATGGATAAAAAGAGGAGTATCTGTCTCTAAAAGCATATCAATACTTTTGTAAAGCTCTGTTGTAGGTATAGATGGTGTTATCATGCACTCATCTCACTCACAAGACACGAAAAGCAGTTGAGTTGGTCATCACAACTTACGCATGCAGGAGCCACTTTTCCTATCTTATCATACAAGAACTTTTTCCATAACTTATCTTTTGGTTTTTGTTGTGCGAGTAGTGGATAGTTTTTTTTCATAAATTTTCCCATTTGTGTTCTGCTTTTAAAGCCTAAATCGTGATAGAGGTGATTCATTTTTAAAGACTCATGAGCCACCCATTTTCCTAAAATTGTCTGTGCATATGCATTTACACCATAATGATGCAGAAGCAATGCTATTTCTCTCTCCATTATCTCTAGTTCACTCATATCTCCATCTCCACCATTTTTCCCATAGTTATCTCAGCTACCTCCTTACCAAATGCTAAACACTCATCAAGCTCCTCTTCTGTAGGAATGAGCTTGACTTTAATAGGACTCACCGGCAATCTAAATTTTAACCATCGCATTCTGTCATGTAACATCTCAGGTGCTTCACCTGTCCATCCATAAGAACCAAAAGATGCACCTATCTTTCCTTGAGACTCAAGGTATGCCATACAAGAGAGTAAATCCCAAGCTGGTTTTACCGCATCTCCATTGATGGTAGGCGAACCGACTATAATGGCATCACTCTCTTCTAGAAGATCTATCATGTTTTTTTCATCTAAAGAAGCAAGGTCATACATACTTGCAACTATACCATCTATAGTATCAGCACCTTCCATAATAACCTCTGCCATCTTGTGTGTGTTGTCATAACTCGACATGTAAAAGACAGAGAGCATTTTCTTACCAAAGGTGTTTTTTCTAAACTTCTCTTCGCTACTCCATGCCTCATATTTATCGATGTAGTATTGAGGATTTGAACGTAAAATCGGACCATGCAGAGGCGCTATGGTTTTTATTTTAAAACGGCTGTAGAGATTGAGTGCTTGTAAGACATACTGCTTAAATGGACGCATAATATGCTCATAGTAGTACTTAAACGCATAAGAAAAATCACCAACCTCATCATCAAAAAGTCGCTCATCATAATAGTGAGAACCAAAAACATCCCCACTAAAAAGAACCTGCTCTTCATGTAGATACGAACTCATCGTATCGGGCCAGTGCAGAAAAGGCGTACTTAAAAACTCTATGGTCTTATCACCAAGAGAGATTTTTTTACCAGTGTTTGCTGTCTCAAACTTCACATCTTTTTTGATGATACCTTTGAGCATCATAACTGCACGACCTGAGATTATAAGTTTGGCTTCTGGTACTCGCTTCATTAACTCTTCAAGGGCACCAGAGTGGTCTGGTTCTAAGTGATGAAGTACTATATATTTTATCTCATCATAACGACAGACAGACTCAACTCGTTTAAAAAACTCTTCGCTAAACTCTTTTTTAACAGTATCCATGATAGCAACACCTTCAGAACCTCTTACAACATAACTGTTATAAGAGCTTCCATTCGCTGTTTTCATGATGATGTCAAAGGTGCGAATTTTTGGATCAAACACACCCACAAACTTTACACTACTTGAAATCTCCGTAGTTACATACTTCATTAGAAAAAATACGAGATTTCAATCTCGCCCTCTTCTGCTTCAACACTACATTGGCACATCAAACGTAGGACTTTACTCTCTTGTCCAACTGATTCTAAGACAAGTAACTCTTTCGGATTTATCTCACTTAAAAGCTCATTACCTTTAGTTACATGAGCAAGACACGTTGAGCAATCTCCAACACGACATCCAAATTCCATAGATGCACCACTTTTTCTAGCTATTTCTCTCAGGGTTTTCCCTCTTGTAACATTTACTTTAATAATGTCATCTTTTAAAAATAGGCTTACCATAAAACATATCCTTTGATATTTTCATAAGTAAATGCATATTTTGTTCTCAAGGAGGAGTTTACACTCTCTCAATTGAGAACTATTTTACTCATAAACCAATTTCAAATAGTCATGTATATCACTCAAAAAAAATCTTCTATTGTCTCTTTCTTCAAAGTGTCCAATCCAGCTTGAGTCATTTTCTCTTACCATCTTACACGGATGTACAAACTCATTGTATGGTAGTTTTACTTTTAATGAGCCTGAGTCATTTATAGCGTCAACTACAGCATCAAAGAGCATATCCAAAGAGTCATCCTCATCCTTAAGATAAAGATTGCCATTTTTTTGAAAAAAACGGTATATGTTTATAATTTTTGCTGCCTCTTCATCTTTTATCTTATTCATTTTTAGATTCATAAAAAGTATCCTTTACTTCTTTTTTACTCCTAAAGCACCTACATAGAGTATGTAGTTATCTGTTTGTAAAAACTTTTGAACTTTGCTATCATAAAATGCCCCAATACCACTACAACCGAACTGTCTTGTCTCACTCAACATATAGAGATTATGCATTGCTGCTCCTGCTTGCATAAGTGTGTTTGCACTAAAGTACTTTGCAGTAAAGATAACAATAATGTCTGCGTTTAAAAGGAATTTTTGATCAACAAGGAGTGATGTGAGTTCTTGGGTAAAATCACCCTCTTTAAGAAGTCTGTTCTGCAAATACACTCCCGGATGTAAATGTGCATCATTAAGTAGCACTACATGTGCGACAAGAGGATAGTGAACCCTGTTTATCTCCTGTATAATAGCATCGAGTTCTGCTGCGTTTAACACTTCTTTACCTTCAAAAACTCTTGCGGAGCGTCGTGAGAGTATATTTTTTTTCTTTATATTTTCACTTACCTGTGTTACTAAACTTTTTAGTACTTCTTTTTTTGCTAGCTCTTTCACATTATTGTATTGTAGTTCACTATAATTGCTTGGACTTACATACATAAGTTTTTGCTTGAGCGCAGTAACAGTACTCTTTTTAAATTCACCAAAGTAAGAAACACTGCATACGAACTCTTGAGTCGTAAAACCCATCATTTCATTCAAAACACTCTTGTCAAAATCTGACAAAATTGTCATAGAATATTGATGTAACTTCAAACTTACATTAAGTGCACTTACCTGATGTCCAACATCCAAGTAACAATAACGAACGCTGCGTTTACCATACTTCCACTCTGCTCGAAAGGGAACGGTACTAATAATAAAGAGCATTCCATAAAGAGACTTTTCAAGGCCTACATAGGGTTCCAGTCCATTTTTATCTATCTCTTGAATGAGAACCAGTTCATTTTTTTGTACATCTAAATGATATATTCCACTCAAAACACCCTTGATTCCACGAATCTGAACATATAACTCCACTGGATGTAAGTTTCCTGCCGAGGGAGTATTAAGCTGATGGTAAGGCTTGCCCCCGATAAGTTTTGTAGAAGTTATAACCCGTGAAAACCCTATCACATTAAATAGTTCATTTTCTTCTATCTTATATCGAAACAAGAAGTCAGGATAATGTTTAAAAAGTGAAGGCTGTGAAGACCAATCTAAATATCCACTCTCTCTTGCGACTTGCAATGGGGTTAGATTTGTCTCCTCATATAGAACACTCATATCTAAACAGACATCCAGTTCTCGTGAGTATGTCCTTTTTTCTTTTCACTTACAATTGTATTAATAGCACTTATACAAGCATCATAGTCAACTTCATCAACTATCTCTCCGACAAGTTCTTTATAAGCTACTAAGCCCTCTCTATCTATAATAAAAACTGCACGTGCCAAACGATCTTTAAGTTTTCCCTCACTTATAAGAAGACCAAACTTCTTGGCAAAGTTTCTATCTTTATCAATAACGATTTCTGCACTGTCTATAGACTCTGTGTGTACATAGTCCTTTACAAAATCTAAATCATCCGTAGTGACCATAATTGTATCTAGCTTTTTAAACTCTTTTACAAGTTCATTAAACTTTTTAGCCCCTAATGAACAAACTTCGGTTTTAAGGGATGGTATAGCTATTATAAGTTGCGTATTTGGTGCTATCATACCAATCACATTTTGTGAACCATCAAGTTTTGTTATCCTTGCAGCCGGAGCTTCTCCTCCAATAGCCACATTCTTCCCTAAAAGTTCCGTTGGTGTTCCATGTACAGTTATTTGCATCGTATTTCCTCTTTTTTTATACTTAATATGCATAAATTGTTCTAAAAAAATCTATAAATTGATTATAATTTATACAAAATATAGCTTTATTTTATAAACATGTTTTATATAATATATTCAATAAAAATATAATGGAAAACATACAAGTGAATGATAATTTAAATATACCCGACAATGAAGATTGTCAAACATGTGCTCTAACTTTTGCATATAATGAGATAAAAATACTCTATGAAATAGCATTGATGCTTGCAAATACAACAAATATTTTAGAGTGTATTGAAAAATCGATGCGAATTCTCAAACACAATTCATACCTTGAAAGGTGTACACTCTTTTTAGCTTCTGATGATGCACAGACTTTAGAACTCTACGCTTCCATAGATCTAACGCCACAGCAAAAAAAGATGGCAACATATAAAATAGGTGAAGGGGCTACCGGTTTGGCGGCACAAAGTGCTGAACCTATTGTCATTGAAAATATACATCAAAATATTAACTATCTAAATAAAATGGGGAAACTGGATACTAAAAGTGTCTCTTATATTGCAGTACCTATCATTCAGGATGATTCCACTTTTGGAGTAATATCTGCAAATATTGCAAATGACAGTGTACTGAATTTTGATGATATCGTAAGAATGCTTACTATCGTAGGTTCCCTCTTTGGTGGTACCCTTGCAACACAAAAAAAATATGCAAAAGAAAAAGAGACTCTTACTGAATTAAAAACTTACTATAAGCAGGAGATGCTTGATGAATATAAGTTTGAAAACATCATAGGTCACAGTACAAAAATGCAGCAGGTATTTAACATACTTGAGACTGTATCTCCTTCTGATGCAACTATATTGGTACGTGGTGAAACCGGAACTGGTAAAGAACTTATCGCAACTGCAGTACACAACCTTAGTCAAAGAAAAAATGAAGCATTTATTAAACTCAACTGTGCAGCAATTAGTGAAACACTTCTTGAAAGTGAACTGTTTGGTCACGAAAAAGGTGCATTTACAGATGCAAAAGAGATGCGTAAGGGTCGATTTGAGTTAGCAGACAAGGGCACACTTTTTCTAGATGAAATTGGTGATATTACGCCTGCACTTCAAGTAAAATTATTACGTATCCTACAAGAACAGGAGTTTGAAAGAGTTGGTGGTACAAAGACAATCAAGACAAATGTCAGACTTGTCGCTGCTACAAACAGAGATCTCGAAGATATGGTAAAAAGAGGAGAATTTCGTGAAGATCTTTTTTACAGACTCAATGTCATCCCTGTAAATCTTCCGCCTTTAAGAGAGCGTTATGAAGATGTAAAGCTCCTTATAGAACACTATCTTAAAGGCTTTATGAAACAGCATAAAAAAGAGATGAAGTTTTCAAAAGAAGCACTAGAAGTTTTACTCAACTACCCCTGGCCTGGAAATATTCGTGAACTTCAAAATACAATGGAACGTATCGTTCTTATTTGTCCAAACGGAATCATAGAAACAGAAATGCTAAACCATGTTCTACCCTTTAATTATCAAAAAACATATATGCAAGAAGTGAGTACTCAAACTCCTAAAGTAGAGAAGCTAGAAGCACAAAGTGAAACTGTTAATCAGATGCATCAACAAAATTCTCAAGTACCTATCATAACGAACAAAAGTCTACATGAGATGGAAAAAGAGTCAATTATTCAGGCTCTCATTGACAACAGAGGTATACAGACTAAAGCTGCTGCACAGCTTGGAATGACTGCTCGTCAAATAGGCTATAAAATCAAAAAGTACAATATAGAGATATAAAGCTATATCTATGGACGCAGATTATTTTAATCTGCATCACCTCGTTCGACTATTTTAGCGACAACTTCATCAGGAAGTTTCTTAACTTTTGGAGCTATAAACCAAGTATCGCCATTTGTAAGTTTTACATTCCCTCCCCATTTCTCATCTGTATCAAATTCTAACTCTTTAATTATTTCTTCCATATCTCGCTTTGCAAGATAAAAAAGAATCTCACCTTCATCATTTTCACGTAACATTATCTTTGCCATTATTTATCCCTTTATTTTAGTAAACATTTTTTTAAACTTATACCACATATCATTGAGTGCAATATTTTCAAAACTGATTTCAAATAAGTTCTCATCTAAAAGTTTTATATAAGAAGCCGAGGCGAATTTTTTATCATCTTTCATAGGAAAGTCACTTCTATAATGCACACCCCTGCTCTCCTCACGTCTGAGTGCTGAAAGTGTCATTGCTTCTGCAATATAAAGTGCATTTTTAAGCTCTATGAGAGATGAGAGTTCTACGTTATTCTCTTTATCTTTGTTAACACAGTGAAGGCCATACTGTTTATTTAATAAATAACCGATGTACTCAAATGCACTTGATAGAGAGTCTTCATTACGGAAAACGCCTACATCTTTAAAAAGAGAGTCTCCCAAGTTTTTACGCATTGCATTTATGTTAAAGTGATTTTCTCCATTAAGAATCAAGTCCACTCTTCGCATCTCTTTATTTATATCTGCATAGTCTATAGGTATAAAGTCTCGTCTTTTTGCATACTTTCCAGCTTCAACTCCAGCTAATCGTCCAAAATAAATCCCTTCTAAAAGTGAATTTCCACCAAGACGGTTTGCACCATGTACCCCTGTTACAGCACACTCTCCACATGCATACACACCTTTTAAATCAGTAGAAGTATCTCCACGTGTCCAAATTCCTCCTATCGAGTAGTGTGCTGCCGGTACAATTTCAAGCAGTTCCTTTGTTATATCTATGCCTGCACTGCCGAGTGCAAGTTTTTGTGTTGATGGCAATCTCTTTTCTATCAACCCCGCATCCAAGTGTCTAAAGTCCAAATAAGCTTTATGCCCATCTATAATATGCTGTGTAATTTCACGTGCAAGTTTATCTCGCGTTTGCAGTTCATCTGTAAAACGCTGACCATCCTCATCAACTATGTAAGCACCCTCTCCACGTGCAGCTTCACTTATAAGTGCACCATTTGACTTAAGCGTTGTCGGATGGAACTGTATAAACTCCATGTTGGAAAGTTTCATGTCCGCTTTGAGTGCAGCTGCTATCACATCACCTGAACTCTCTTGCGAATTTGTAGAATGACCTCTAAAGATACCGGCATATCCTCCGCCTGCAAGAACTAGAGATTTACATGCAAGTGCGACAACTTCTGAGTCTCGTCTTCTTAATAATGTTATACCACATAACTTCCCCTCAAACTTGCTTATATTTAGAAACTGATGATTACTGAGAATATGAACTCCAGCATTTCTACACTCATAAAGTAATTTTTGAACAATTGCACTTCCGGTGCGATCTGCGATATAGCAAGTACGTATAGCTTTTGTTCCACCGAAAGGTCTCTGCATAATGTTTCCATTTTTATCTGCATCAAACCCTACACCCATCTCTTTTAGTTCTTGAATGATATCTGGTGCCTCATGGCACATTTTGACTATGTTACTGTCATTGATTAAACCGTCTGCTCCGTTGATAGTATCATTGATATGGTGTAAAACAGAGTCATACTCGTTTATGTTTATGACAGCATTTATACCGCCAGAGGCAACTGCAGAATTAGAACGGAAAGGATTACTCTTTGTTAATACCGCTACATTTACCCCTGTTCTTTTTGCATATAAAGCTGAAAATAGTCCTGCGATTCCACTGCCGACGACAACTACATCATAGAGCATGTGAGCTCCTTGTTAACTCATTCATGCTCTCTTTGGTCGCTCCGGGAAGATATGCAACTGTTAGGTTCTCTTCAACATGATTTGGATTAACTGCTCCAAAAAGTGCAGATATTGCACCACCTGAACGTGCAAACTGTAGTGCGGATGTCACATCATTGAAGTCACTTGTTCCTAAACTCTTTCCTATTTTTTTTGCAAATTTTGCCTTAAAAAGATTGAGTTGCAGAAGAGATGAAGAAGCCATAAGTTGTAAGCCGTATCCATGTACCGCTTGGACTAAAGTGTAGTAACGTCCATCAGGTCCTTTTTGGTTATTAAAATTATAAGCTTCAGGTTTTCCAAGGTTAAATGGTGACTGAACATACTTAAAATGATGCTTCTCACCACCAACTTTTTGAGCTATTTTTACAATATCTGTTAAACTTATGTACTCTTTGTGTGTATCCTCATATAGAAATGCATTCCAACTTGCGATTCCATACGCTTTTATTTTTTCCTCTTCTACTAACTTTTCAAAGAGGATAAATGCTTTTTCAATCCTGCTCAGAAGCTCATCATACTCAATATATCCTAACTGTGTTTCAGGGTTATGTAAAAACATAATATCGAGTGTGTCCAGCCCCAGATTTTTCAAAGACTTTTCAACACTCCAACGTAAATACTTTGGTGAAAGGCAGTGCTGGTCGATAATAATCTCTTCTTTTGTAGCCAATCCACTTTGTACTATATTTTCTTCAATCCATTCGTAAGGATTTTCCGGAAATGGAAACTCAAGAGGTAAAAAACCCGCTTTTGATGTGATAACAAGTTCTTGACGTCTTACCTTTTGCTCACTAAAAAGCTCTTGTAAT
>SWCD01011790.1_pt1 | contig 24186 bp, 26 predicted proteins | sample 4693011 | NCBI WGS metagenome assembly SWCD01 (sample SAMN10267278, study PRJNA491770) | bioreactor metagenome | isolation source: DHS bioreactor inoculated with marine | place: Japan: Omine Ridge, Nankai Trough | reverse complement strand
AAATCTTGTCGGCATGGTGGATAAATTACATTCCCCTGCCTATTCAACCAGCATTGGTTTGGTCCATTGGGCCTTGCTGATGAACGAAGTTGATCCCTTTGCAGTAAATGATCTGGGATCATCCCCAAAAAGCATTAAAAATTGGGACTGGTTTAGAGATGTACTAAAACGGTTTCTACCGTAAAATAAGCTTGATTATTTGCAGTTTTTTGTGCAGGATGACAAATGATTGTGATTAATCTTGTAGTGTTGGTCAAATGGAGGACCAAATGAAAACTATGAACAATGCAGAATCTTATGCCCGCATCAAAGTAGTCGGTGTTGGCGGTGGTGGATGCAACGCCGTGGAACGAATGATCGAAGAAGGTCTCCAAGGTGTTGAGTTTGTCGCTGTAAACACAGATGCACAAGCTCTAATGAACTCTAATGCCAATGTGCGAGTCAGCATTGGTGGAAAATTAACTCGCGGCCTAGGCGCAGGAGGCAATCCTGACAATGGTCGTAAAGCTGCTGAGGAATCAGCAGAAGATTTATATAACGTGCTCAAGGGCGCAGACATGGTCTTTGTTACTGCCGGCATTGGTGGTGGCACAGGCACAGGCGCTGCCCCAGTGGTTGCGCAAATCTCTCGCGAGGTTGGCGCATTAACCATTGGTGTGGTCACCCGCCCATTTACATTTGAGGGTGGTCGCAGAGCACAAACCGCTGAAGGCGGAATCGCTAAATTAAAAGAACAAGTCGATACCTTGATCGTCATTCCGAATGACCGTTTATTGCAGATCGTGGATAAACGTTCCAGCTTGACCGACGCCTTTTCTGTAGCAGACGATGTACTGCGACAAGGCATTCAAGGTATTTCCGAATTGATCACCATTCCTGGTTTGATCAATCTAGACTTTGCAGATGTACGCACAATCATGTCAGAAGGTGGCGCAGCTTTGATGGCTGTCGGTACTGCTAACGGCGAAGACCGCGCACGCATGGCCGCTGAACAAGCGATCACAAGTGAACTACTGGACATCACCATTGATGGTGCACGCGGTATTCTCTTCAATGTGACCGGTGGCACGGACCTCTCCCTCTTTGAGGTAAACCAAGCTGCTGCGATCATCAAGGAAACCGCACATCCAGATGTCAACCTGATCTTTGGTGCAGTGATCGATCCAAATATGGGCGAAGATATTCGCATCACGGTGATCGCCACAGGATTTGACCAAGCCGGCATGCCCCGCAGAATGTTACGCACAAAACAACGTCCTGCAAAAACCAACCAGAATTCAACTGTTGGTGAACAAAACAGCAACGAGAAAGAGTATGAACTCGCAACTTTCAATCCAGAAGACTTGGATATTCCAACTTTCTTACGAAAAAGAGTTGGTAAAAATTAGATTATCTTTTTAGGGTGATAGGCCCTAAATAATCTGGTCCTCCACCAGATTGACCGACCATTTTTTCCAGACCGCCTAGTTCCCCCTCTTGGGCGGTCTGGTCTTTTAAGAACAAAACCATCAAAAAGCAAGTAAATCATCCATAATTCACACTTATTTTGTCCTAATTTATATGTGGTTTTTTGTCGCCAATCCTTAAAATTTTAAATAAAACTCGTTTTCGCTTGCCGTGCTTTCTCATCTATGTTAAAATTCTTAAATACTCGATGAATATATGGGGTATGGAGCTTTTACCCCCCATATCTAGGGGGAATAATTTATAGGGAAAACAGGAATTAAATGCGCTGTCCGCACTGCCACGATGAACGAAAAGGAACGAAAGTTATCGACACCACCCATGATAATCGTGGGGGCATACGGCGGCGGCGAGAGTGCAAAAAATGTGGGAAAAGGTTTAGTACTTACGAAAGATCTATTCTAGCAACACCCTTGGTCATAAAAGAAGACGGCAGCCGTGAAGAGTTTGATCGGGAAAAAATGATGCGGGGATTGCGATTGGCCTGTGTGAAAAGACCCGTTTCAGCATCTGAACTAGATCGATTGGCTGGCGAAATTGAATCCTCCTTACAACGGATCGGAAAGAGTGAGGTTTCCTCTAGGGTGGTGGGAGATATGGTGATCTCTGGTCTAAAAGAATTGGATCATATTGCCTATATCCGTTTTGCCCTGGTGTATCTTGGTCTGGACGATCTACAATCTATTCGCACCGAACTTGACCGCCTGATGGAAAGTTCATAGATTAAAACGACCTCTTCGTTGGACTAGCAAATTGTCAAAGCTAAACTCCAAACTTGAAGAGTTGAACTCTTGGAAGAACTTCGAAAGAATGGCTTTGACAAAGTAATTTGTTCTTTTCAACAACAATTCACCTCTGTGTTGATGGAGCAAAAGTCCAACGGTTTTATTTTTAAGAACAGTTTATCAACTATCATCAATCGTATTTTCACCGCCGAAGCCACAGTAAAAGATCAGCTATATTTGCAATAATCACATATTACATTCTAGGAGAAGTGAGCAAATGTTAGACAATCCCGCCACCGAAAATCAAAAATCTGGTTTATACCCAACCCCCCCACGCCCGAAGACTCTAAGGGATGTAGAACTGACTGAAAATGCGGAAAGTATTTTCCTTAAACGATATGCCCGACGGGGAACAGACGGCACGGCGATCGAAACCGTGGAAGATACCTTTTGGCGGGTGGCGTATCATGTGGCGAAGGTGGAAGAAATTTGGGGTGAAGACGCGATGGGCTCGACGCAACAATTCTATGATCTGCTGAGTGAAAAAAGGTTTTTCCCCAACTCCCCCACTTTTACCGGGGCGGGCACGCCATTGGGGCAACTGGCGGCTTGCTTTGTGCTGCCGATCAGCGACGACATGGGCAAGCATGGGTCAGGGATTTTTGAGAGTTTGCGAGATGCGGCATTGATCCAACAGACCGGCGGTGGGAACGGCTTTTCCTTCTCACGATTGCGCCCACGACATTCACCGGTGAAACGCTCGGCGGGGCAAGCGACCGGCCCGGTGGGATTTATGCGAGTGTATGACCAGGCTTTTGGGGAGATCGCGCAGGGTGGCACGAGGCGCGGGGCTAATATGGCGGTGTTGCGGATCGATCATCCGGATATTGAAGATTTTATTTCTTGTAAGACCGATGAATTTGCGGTGACTAATTTTAATATTTCTGTGGGGATCACGGATGCATTCATGCAGGCAGTGCAAGCGGACGGGGATTGGGATCTGCGCTTTCATGATTTGAGTGACCCACGCTATAAGGGCTTTGATGGGACGATCGAGGAAGCGGAAGCTTTGGGCTTGCCGATCCGAATTCATAAGACGGTGAAGGCGCGCGAATTATTTCAATCGATCGTGGATCAGGCACATCATAATGGTGAGCCGGGATTGTTGTTCTTGGATGCGGCGAACCGCCATAATCCAGTGCCACATTTATATGATTTAGAAGCGACCAACCCGTGTGGAGAACAATGGTTGGGACCCTACGAGAATTGCTGTTTGGGGTCGATCAATTTGGCACAACATTTGGGACCGGATAAAACGGTTGATTGGGCGAAATTGGAAGAGAGCATTGTGTTGTCGACCCGATTTTTGGATGATGTGGTGGAGGGCAATGCGTATGTGCCCGCTGTGCCAGAATTGAAGGAAGCGGCGATGAATGCCCGCCGGATCGGGTTGGGGATCATGGGGTTGGCGGACCTGCTCTATCATGTGGGGATACGGTATGGATCGACTGCAGGGCAGGAGTTTGTGGGTCAGGTGATGGAGTTCGTGCGGTTTCATTCGATGAGCACGAGCGTGGATCTGGCAAAGGAACGAGATCCGTTCTTGGCAATCAAGGGGAGTATTTATGACCCGACGGCATTGACATGGAAAGCCCCCACGCCCCTACGACCGTATACGCGAGATTTTGCGCGACCGGCATTAGATTGGACCGTGATCGTAGATGGGATCAAGGAACATGGGATTCGGAATGCGGCACAGACGACGGTGGCCCCCACTGGAACGATTGCGACAGTTTCGGGATGTGAGGGGTATGGTTGCGAGCCGGTGTTTGCGCTGGCGTATATCCGGCATGTGGATGATAACGGGGAAGACCTTGAATTGACGTATACCAGCCCCCTCTTTGAGCAGGCTTTGGCAGAGAGCGGGTTGAATAAGAAGAAACGAAAGAAGATCATCGAAGCGGTGATCGCGAAGGGTTCTTTGCGAGAGGTTGAGGGGCTGCCGGAAGAGATCGTGAAGACTTTTGTGGTTTCGAGCGATATTACTGCTGAGGAGCATGTTCGGATGCAGGCTTCTTTGCAGGCCTTTGTGGATAACAGTTTGTCGAAGACGGTGAATTTTCCGGCTGATGCGACGGCTGAGGATGTGGCCCGCACGTATCAGTTGGCATGGGAATTAAATTGTAAGGGGATCACGGTGTATGTGACGGGTTCACGCGAGAAGGTGGTGTTGGAGACGCATGCGACGGCGAAGGAAAAAGCGAGCGCTCCGATGCAGGAGTTGGCGCCGATGTGGGATCAGACAAAGGAACCACGCCCGCGCGATCTGAGTGGGAATACTTTGAGCATTAATACTCCGGTGGGGAAGGCGTTTGTAACGATCAATCAGACAACGGAAAATCAACCTTTTGAGGTTTTTTTGAATACGGCTAAGGCGGGTTCGGAGACGGCAGCGGTATCTGAAGCGATCGGCAGGTTGATCTCTTATGTGTTGCGAATTGCATCGCCTGTTTCTCCACGACAACGTTTGCGAGAAATCTACCGACAATTGAAGGGGATCGGGGGGAGCCGGAGTTATGGTTTTGGACCGAACCGGGTGAGCTCGTTACCGGATGGAGTGGCGCAGGTGTTGGGGGATTATCTGGATGCGACTTTGATGGATTCTGAGACGTTGATCCGGAAGAGTGAGAAGAACGGGAATGGCAACGGACAGCCGATGTCGGAGGAAGATCATCCGGTGATGGATGTGCAGCAGATCGGGGATATTTGCCCGGAGTGTGGGTATGCGTCGGTGATCAATGAAGAGGGGTGTAGGAAATGCTATAGTTGCTCGTATTCGGAATGTTAGTTTGGCGAAGCCAAACATAAACAGGAAACCAGCCGGAACTCCCCACCGCGATAATCCTAAAAGTTGCTTGAACCTCACCAACCTTTAGGAGATTGCCGGTCGGAAAAACGCCGATCTAAGGGAGAATGAACGGTACCGTTCATTCTCCACAGTTTAGCAAGAATTATTATTACTTATGAAGGACGCCCAAATGGGTGTTCTTTTTTATTAAGGTACCAGTCGGTCGGATGAAGCTCGACCTACGAGAAAGTACTCTGATGTCAATCTCTACGCGTAAGAAAATGAACAGGAGCAAGTTTCTCTTTTTATTGTTTGGTTCTTTGCTTTTTTTGTATGTGCTGCAAAGGCCCCCAAAGTTATTAGGATTAAATTATAACATAAATAGAACATTTGTCCAGTGATTGGTAGGGGGAGAATTTATAGTATTTTTTATTCAAAGGTTGGAGAACAATTAGATATAATACTGGTAATGTCTGAGAAAAAATATATTCGGGATGGAAGAGCTCCAATTCCTATAAACGAATCAACCTCTAAAATAATGAGAGCAAACAAAGCAAGAAACACTAAACCAGAGTTGATTCTGAGAAAGGCTTTATATCAAAGTGGAATGAGAGGATATAGAATACACTGGAAAAAAGCACCTGGGAGTCCCGATATTGCCTTCCCAGGAAGAAAAATCGCGATTTTTGTTAACGGTTGTTTTTGGCATAGATGCCCAAATTGCAAACCAAGTTACCCAAAAACTAATGTTAAATTTTGGACAGAAAAATTTCAAAAGAATATTGAAAGAGATAAAAGAAAAATTGATATATTACATTTAGCAGGATGGAAAACTTTTACTTTTTGGGAGTGTAACATTAATAATGATTCAAAAAAAATAATTAAAACCCTGATGCCTCATTTTAATAATTAAGATAATTCTTTTGTTATCTGTTCCTTTAGATACCGGGCATTTAGCCAAAAACTATGTTTGCGAATTAATTCTCCATTTGGCAGAACATCGCGTTCATCTTTAGTCCCATGTGGACGGACATGTGCCTTCATACCAGATGATATTTTGGGTAACCCCTCAATTATCGACTTACTTAATAACTCCTTCGTAATTTCCCAAACTTCTTTAATCTCTTTATCTAAATGTTTTTCTGGAACACTCCAAAATGTAACTTTTTTTAGAATTTGGCCTCCCGAGTCATCTTCTTTGAATATAACAAAGAGAAACCGTTGAGACAATAATTCTCTAGTTTCGGATTCGCCCCAATCTTCCTGATCTATTAATTCTTTGCATTTGAACGCTGGAAAAGAAACGCTTTCCTTTGGCATATTAGTTGATTTTCGAATCCGCATAGTTTTTAACTTGATATTCGCCTTTTGAAATTCGTCAATTTCACTCTTTAATCTCTTAACTCCCAAAACCCGTTTGATTAATTCTCTTGATATCGCAGCATAATATCCTTTTGCTTCAGGATTTAAATTGGTATTTAAATATTTTTCAATGTATCGAATATCTCTGTTCAGGAAAGGCTCAAATCTCCGCATTACCACATCTTCAAAAGTATCAAATTCCTTAAACTCATCAATATTTTTAATAATACTTTGATAGGGTTTATGTCTTTCCTGAATCGTTCTAAAAATAGAGGTCAGATATTTATTCCTAAATGCAAATGCCCGTTGTTTTGCTTGAATATTTGAGTAAGGCTGATTCCTATAATCTCTTCCCCCCCCGGCTCCTTTTCTTGAAGCAATTAAATAGTTCGTTTTGCTCTCTGATAGTTCATGGGCATTACCTTCATTGATAGTGCTCACAATTTTTTCCCAATCACCTTTAATTATTCGCAAATCTTTTTCAGGTAATTTCCATAATCCAGTCAAAATAATTTTTAAATCATAAGCATTTGTATTTTTTTCATATAAATAAAATACAAGTAACAAAAAGATATTCTTTTTCAAAAAACTACTATTTTCCCAATCTTCTTTAACAATATCCTCAAAATTTATTATGCTTAATATTAATTTTTCTTTTGCAGAAAATCCCCCGTTTGCTAATCTTCTTACACCTGTCGATTTTAGTTCTAATCCAGCCTCTGGAAAATCTGGTCCCGCACTATTACCTGGTGATATACCAAAATATTCAGTTTCAAGGATATTTCCAAAATTTCCTTTATTACTCACCATTAATTTATTTTCTTCTTTTAGTAAAAAATCTCGGATATTTTTTCCAATTAATAGTTTCGAATATCGTTCTATAGATACTGGATCTGCTTTATTGAATTTAACTGACATATTCACTCTCCCAGAACACTTGATCTTTCCTTGTCCCTATTATATAATAGGAGATAAAAAATATGCAGAGGATTATCAAAAGTGAATGATAATATAAGGGTGGTCGATTTCTTTTGTGGGGCAGGTGGTTTTTCTGAAGGATTTCGTCAACAAGGTTTTAATATTATTATGGGGGTTGATAATTGGCGCCCAGCGGTTGAAACTCATAATATCAATCATAATCTTGATGATGAACCTATTGATATTTTGGATTTTGAACATGATTGGGTTTCAATTGATAAGCGAATTCCAGATTCAGAAATAATCGTCGGTAGTCCACCATGTGTTGATTTTTCCATGTCTAATCGGGCAGGAAAGTCTTATAAAGGATTAGGAATTAGATTAATTGAGACATACCTCAGAATTGTGGTGATAAAAAAATTAAAACAAAAATCTATACTTAAATCTTGGTTAATGGAAAATGTCCCAAACTCAAGGAATTTTGTTCAAAATTCTTATTCACTGAAAGATCTAAATTTGATTGAATGGGCTTTCTCGGAAAATTTAGTGATAGATCCTGACGAACCTGTAATCCAAGTAAAAAATAACGGCGACATATTCAATGCGGCTGACTTTGGATCAGCTCAAGGAAGGAAGAGATTTATATGTGGTGAAATTGTAGCAAATGGTCGTTTTCCCTTTCCTAAACAAACTCATAATAAAGAGGGAACAAATGGGTATAAACAGTATGTATGGCTTTCCGATATTAAACGAAAAATGCCATCACCAATCGAAACAAACTTAAAAAGAAGGTTAACCGATCCAAATTACTCAAATCTGAAGGTAAAAGCAACAAATCTTACCGATCATTTTTATGATAGTGGAGCGTATAAAGTTGAATGGGAAAAAGCTAGGTTTCTAAAAAAGAATCATCCCTACATGGGAAAAATGCAATTTCCTGAAGGGGAGGAAAGGACTAGCCGTACCGTAATGGCAACGCGTTCAGTTAGTACTAGAGAAGCTCTTATTTATAAATCCGAGTATAACCGGAAGGGTGATGGGGAATATAGAATCCCAACTATTAGAGAAATTGCATGTTTAATGGGATTTCCTTATACGTATCAATTTTCAGGAAGAGAAGGGAATAAATGGCGACAAATCGGAAACGCCGTTTGCCCCCACATGTCTGCATCCCTAGCAAAAGAAATTAATTTATCAGTGTTTAATATTTCTCCATTTCCTGAAAAATCAATTGATTTCACAGACCTAGAAGGGAATCACAATCTCGTTGAAAATTTAAATACTTTTTCCAAGTCAAAATTCAATAATCCTCCTAAGAAAAACAAAGGAGCAAAATTCCGACGGCAACCTTTTAAAATTGGCAATATGACAGTAGCCTTAATAAACCATAACCCAAATAATCTAAGTGACCCAAAAACCAATGGATTAAAATGGTTTGCAACATTATATGAAGGTGCAGGAAAATCTTACGATATTCACATCATTAATGATAAATATATTGAAGTTATTGACCAGAAATTAAAAGAAGCTGATTCAATGCCAGATTTTCAAAAGGATTTTTATGAATTTATTTTATCGAAAGTCCCAAATGCTGTTACATTGCAACATCTATATGAAAAAAATGATTATTCAAACTCAAATTTTCTTCATCCAATAGAGCTAATCGATACAATAAAAGAGATAATTGAAAAATATGATTTAAAAAAAGAAACAATTAATAAAGTCTTCCTAAATGGAGTAAAAAAAGAATTATTTGCAAAACGTCAGCTTATGGCAATGTGGACAATTGGAAAAGTTGTTAACAAAATTAATAACCAATAAATATAATAAATACCAATTTGAATATTACGGAAATTATCATAACATGCTCTTTTGGGGGGAGTATGACCGAAGAAAAAAATTTTTATATTTGTGATTACTATTTTCGTAACTCACAGAAAGGAAGATACCCAGCAGGCGGCGTATGATGCGCTGGAGGGTTGGAATGATCGGGGGAAAAACAATTCAAACACTTACTCCATTTCAAAAACAAAGTAATAATAATCGCCAGCGCCGTCTGCCCTGCGCATGATGGCGAGATATTGGCCGGGGATTTATTTGAAATTTAGGCTGTGGATGGAGGCGGGTGACCAATAATTTTCCTGAAGCGCTACTTCCTTTAATTTTGAACGAGCAAAAGCCTATTCATACTATTGTGGATATTATATAATCTACGATTAGGGACCTTTTTTATCTAATTCAACGGGAGAAATCAAAAATGAAGTCAGACCAAAGTAAGAATAAACAACCTGAAATGAATGGTGCGGGCATAGCTATTGGCATTGGGGTTGGGGTTGCACTCGGTGTTGCTATCGATAATATTGGTGCAGGAATCGCGATTGGCGTTGCAATAGGCGTTCCCCTTAGTTTAAAAATGGGCAATAAGAACAAACCTAATAATGAAGATGAGTAAGTTATTTTAGGTATATTATTGATAGGGTTATCCTCTTGTTTATATCAACATAAGAATTTTTCACCGAGTAACACAGGGTTAATTGTTTACTGGGGTTTTCTATTTCCAATTGTTTTAATCGTTCTATATCTATCAAATAAACGCGAGCAAATTGGGGATAAATAACTCACACTTATTCCATTTCAAAGACAAAGTAATAATGATCGCCAGTGCCGTCTGCCCTGCGCATGATGGCGAGATATTGGCCGGGGACGTATTCGGAGACATAATAATAAAAACTGGCACTCTCCCCTTGATTTAGCCATGGAATTCTGGATAAGCTTTCGACGGGGTAACTGTCTGGCCGGGAGACGGTGTCTACTAATGAGTTATCGGGGCCGATGACGCTGCTGAGGATATGGTTGAACGTACTTATCTCTTCGGCGTTGGTGTTTTCGGCAGACCAGATGGGGAGGATGAGGTCTACACCGTCACTGCCTTTGAGCCTGACAATTTCATCTAGTGTAATGAGCAAGCCACCTAAGTCGGCGGTGCCATGGAGGCCCCGGACAAGGTGATCCACATCTGAGATATGGAATACGGATGCTAAGATTTCTTTTTGTGCGTCGGTGACGGGAATTTCGGGGAGTTTCGGCATTGAAACTTCGGCAGCTTCCGCATTGGTTGATTCGTTTTCGATTGAGTTGGCGTTTTGATCGGAATTTGCCCCAGAATTTCCGGTTAGGCTGCATCCGATTAGAAATAATACGATCCAAATAAATAGTAGTCCTCTCTTGATCATTGTTATAACCTCCTATAGATTTGGTGGGGTAGGCATTTTTATTCGTTGTAATAAACCAATTTTTGTCAAATTTATACAATATCCTGTGTTTTTACTATAGCATAATATTGAGGTGGAAAGATGAAACTTTTCCTTGGAGAATGGGAGAGTAATGATTTTATTCTTGGGGGGGGTGTTCCCCATTCTCCATATGCAAATCTCAGAAGAGTGAAATGGAGATTAATTCAATGGGGGGGAATTGGTTATAATATTATTGTTAATCAGGATGACTAGTAAGAACTACTTGATAAATATGAGGGAATGGTATGACCGAAAAAAAGACTTTTAGAGATTTGGTGAATATGTTTATTGAAACGCATGGGAAGGAAGAAACCCAGCAGGCGGCGTATGATGCGCTGGTAGGTGGGGAAGCGCTGTTTCCCGAATATGCGAGTTTGATCCACAGTTGGCGGTTTTGCGCGGCGGCGTTGTTAGATGATGCTAACCTGGCATTGGAGATCCTACAGCAGGGGTTGGATGCGGGGTATTTTTGGCCAAAGGATTTTTTGACGACGGACGAGGATTTGAAAAGCCTGTGGGAGTTGCCGGAGTTCAAGCGGATCGTGGAGATTGCGGATGCGCGGTACCAGAAGGCAAAGGGGACGACTGAGGCGGTTTCTTTGGCCCTGCCTGAACCTGAGAAGGGTTCACCCCCCTACCCCCTACTGTTGCCCCTGCATGGGAATAACGGGAATGCAAAGGAATCGGTGCAATATTGGGAGCGGGCGGCGGATGAGGGATGGATGACGGTGTTATTGCAATCGTCGCAGATCTTTTTTGACGCGGAATCTTTCGTATGGAATGATTTGGAATTAGCGGGGGGAGAGATCAAGGAACAAATTGCGGGGTTGGTGAATCAATTCCCGGTGGATGGGGAGCGGGTGGTGATGGGCGGGTTCTCGAAAGGGGCGGAGTTGGCTTTGTGGTTTGCGCTGATGGAAATAGTGCCGGTGCGGGGATTTATCGCGGTGAACCCGGGTGGATCGTATATTCAGGACATCGAGTTATGGCAGCCGATATTGGAGAAATGCGAGCGATTAGGCGAGATGCGGGGGGTGTTCTTGGCGGGGGAGTTTGACCCGAATGTGGCGCAGATCAGGGAGTTGCATGCGATGCTGGTGAGTGAGGGGATGGATTGTAAATTGGTGATCGCGCCGGGGATCGATCATGAGTTCCCGGAAAATTTTGGGGAGGTATTGGGGGAGGCACTGGAGTTTTTGGAATAATAAAACCATTCCTTGGAGAATGAGATTGAGAAGAATTTTATTGAGGAGGGTAATACCCATTCTCCACTTAGGAGGCTGGGCGGGGCGTTTGTGAGAGGACAGGATAGTAGAGGGTGCTAATAATGCTAAATAAATAATCTGACGGATTCAATAAAACACCCCTTCCCCAGCTTCTCGCAAACAGTTGTTTATCAGCTGAGCGAATACTGGTTGGGGGGTGGATACTAAATGCCGATTAGGTAAAATTTTATTTCTGCGCTTTAATTATCGTTGATTTTGGGTTAACGGCCTCCTCCAGAAAGCAGTAGACCGGCAATATAGGATGCCATCCAAATCACCCATACGGGTATAAAAACTTTTTTGGGGAAGGAAGCCATCTTATTTTCATCCCCATTTTTCAAAATAATTGTTGCTGCGATATTTTGTGCTAAGACAGCAAGCAAGGCAACTGCACCGATATAGCTATGTGTATTTTGCACAAAACCGCCATAAACCCAACCAATCGCTAATGTTGCTGATAAATCAGCAATAAGACCGATCCATAATATGACTAAGTGCCATTTTTTTAATATACCAGATCGCACGCCAGCCCATGTTGCGACTGAGTAGACGATTAAAGCAAAGGTAAATAAGATTAATCCAATAAATATTGTTGATTCCACTTTATTTTTTCTCCTTGAATAGTAAATATTTCGTTTTGCGCATTGTGGAGGGGAAACTGTTTTGAAAAAAGAAACCTATTGGCATCCGTAGACTTTTTGTAAAGAGATATGTTTGTTTGACCTAACTTAAATTTCCCGTTCTCAACCATTGAAAAAGTTGAGCTTCCATTTTAAGACTTCATGCGAATTATTGTAAATCAAGTACTTTTATGGATAATATATTTTTATATAAGTTTTTGTAACTTTACATATAAAAATAATGGATTGATTTCTGCCTGAATTTCTCAAATTATGGGCTGAAACTCCCCCCTTTCTTTAAAAATATCTTGATCATTTAAAAAGAAGGTGGCAATCGGTGGATTCTTGCTGAAATGTTGGCGAAATTTGAATTTTTTTAAAATAAAAAGCGCTAGTCGTAAACGACTAGCGCTTTTGTTATTTCGTTTTGCTAGGCTTTAGTTTCTTTTGATTTCCAGGGGGTGCCGAGCCAACGGAGGAGGAAGCGGTCAAGGCCGATATATCCGGATACTTTCCAGGCGAGGATGAGGCCGAGGGCAACAACGAAGAGCATAGGGTTGCTACTTGCGGAACCAGCCATCATGAAGTTCCAGTTCATAAAGCCACCAAAGAAGGCGGCGATACCGGTGAAGGCACCGATGACGAGGGCGATACCGATCACCATTTCACCATAAGCAACCATGGGGCCAAACCAAGCATAGGCCTCTGCGTCTAATAGGGTTTCGATGAAGTTGCGGTACCAGTCGAAGGAGATCGCTGGGCGTCCTTCTTCGGGGATGACGACGATGCTGGACCAAAAGCCCTTCAATGCATCACCAGTCTTTACCCAGGCAGGATTCTCGATCTTATGGAGGGAAGCGTCGATCCATTTGTATCCCAACCAGATGCGCAGAACCAACCAGATCCAGGCGGTGCGGGTGTCACCAAAAAGTTTTTGAATAAATTGTGGATCTTGGATTTGTTCCCCTTTGAGTGTCGTTACGTTTGCCATTTCTAAAGCTCCTTAGTAAGTGAATTGTTTTTTTATTATGACTTATTGTATAAAGTTTCACCAAAAGACAACAGTGACATTTAGCCCTAATTGGACTCGTTTTGTCCTAATTATATTATGACAATTGTCATAAAGTTACGGATACTTTTAAAAGCTATAAAATATGGGGAAATTAGGAGGGGGAATGAATTAAAAGCTGAGCCCCCTGCTCAGCTTAGGGAGGCTCTATTTGACGAATTTAATACTGAAGGGATAATGGATCTCCCCGTCGTTGAGAGAGCGTGCGGTATTGGCAATGCCCTGGTAAAAGGTAAAGAAGCCAAATATGAAGATTGGGACTGTGAGACAGGCCAAAATAATTAGTATCCACCCTGCTTCGCCAATGTAGTTAAGTAAGAAAGGAACAAGCATTAATATAATTACAAAAGCAAACACACAAAGGGTGACGGTGATCTGAAAATTTAGGACAGCTTTTCCTTGTTTTTCTATTTTATAACTCCGGTCTTTCATTAAAGACCAGATCAACAAGGGGATAAATACGATGCTGATGGTGCTACTAAGATGTAACGCAGCAAGCCAAAGGTTCTCGTTTTCTAAATCGCTTGCTCCAAATTTAAAGTTTAAGGCTTCATTGAGACGATTTATGGTAAATGACCTGGGGTCGACCTCCCCACTTTCTATGCGTTGTATGGTTCGCGTACTCACTTCGCAAATCTCTGCCAGATATTCCTGTGTAATCCCTTTGATTTGACGAAGTTCGGCAACTTTTAAGCCCATTTCTGGTTGTTTCATCGGAAACTCCTTGTAAGTTATTTTACACTCAGTATAGGGAGATGGACAAGAATATCCATGTCGTAAGGACGACATTCACACGTCACTTTATAATTAAATTTTTACAAACCTAATTATGATATAATCGCTCAACTAAATCCCATTTCAGCCAGCAATTCCATAAAGGGTAGCAATAACCAAAGCTCTTACCCACTTTCCACTGTGATAAAGGGAGAATACTATGAATTCGAGCATAAATTATTCTAAGAACGGGAACCTCCGAAAATTAAAAATCTTGATAATTTTGACTTTATTGATCTTGCCAGCAATGGCTTGTGGTGCTGGAAATCCGAATGAGATGAATAATGGGAATATTATTGTTTCTAGCGGCGGGGATGTTGTTGAACAAAATGAGACCTTAGAAGAATTTTCTATAATTCTTGGATTCCGATTTGGGTTGGTAGACAAGGAAGGGGATACCTTATTTAATTTGATGACCGGTTATGATATGCAACCGGAGTTCATTCGTGTATGGGGCACATATTCTCAATCGAATGGGGAAGGTGCACCTGGATCGGCAGATGTTACTTTTTCAATCGAAAACGGAGATTTGGTGACCAAGATCATTGGGCTGGATATGGAAGGAATAGATGCCGATGATCCGCGCGTGCTTCAGTTCAACCAAGATATTTCAGATTCCTTTAAGGAGAGACTGATGGAATCTGAAATTGTAGAATTCACTAATATTGAATTGGTGAATAATAGTATAGAAATCACCTATTTGGCTGAGGTAGACTAAAATTTACTGAAGCTGAATTTTTTTCTAATAAAAAGCTGGACATTTCGTCCAGTTTTTTGATTTTAGGGGGAATGGTACAATATGCCCGGTTAATTGAAAATGACGAATTTACCCCAATCCCCCCACCCCTTTAAATCCAAACCACATAGAACCCTTTTAGCGCTGTCCATACCAGTATTGATCTCGATGACTGCTGAGCCATTGCTCGCTTTGGTGGATACTGGTTTTATATCCTCATTAGGGGTGGAAGCATTGGCAGCCTTGGGTGTGGGCACGACAGCTCTATCGGGGCTATTTTGGATATTTAATTTCTTGTCGATCGGCACTCAAACTGAGGTGGCTCAGGTGCAGGGGAAGGGGCTTCCTGGTGAGACCAAAAAGATCGTTAGCCTCGGATTGATCCTTGCTTTTATTTCGGGCATCTTATTGATCTTATTCATAACACCGGCTGCTGAGTGGCTAGGAGAGCTGTTGGGGGCGTCCGGATTAGTGCTTACGTATGCGAAAGAGTATATGCAGATTCGTCTCTATGGTGCCCCGGCAGTCTTGATGATGATGGTTACATTTGGGGCAATGCGCGGGTTACAGGATATGCGGACACCGTTATGGATCGCATTAGGTGTCAATGCCCTAAACTTGTTGCTAGATTGGATATTGATATTTGGGTTGGGATCTTTCCCGGCAATGGGCGTGGCTGGGTCGGCATTGGCAAGTACGATCAGTCAATGGGTCGGAGCAATTGTTGGGTTTATCATTCTTTTGAAAACTATTGGATTAACTATATCGCTAAAAATTAAGGATGCAAAAAAAATGCTTAAGGTTGGGGGAGATCTATTTGTTCGAACGGCCTTGATAAATCTATTTTTAGGATATATCACTCGAGTGGCGAATGGATTTAGTGCAGATGCAGGGGCAGCACATCAAGTCATTCGCCAAGTTTTCGTTTTTACATCCCTAGCACTGGATGCGTATGCTTCTACGGTTCAATCTTTGGTGGGATATTTTATTGGACAAGGATCAATTAATTGGGCAAAACAGGTAGTAAAAGTAGGGGCGCAATGGGCTCTAGGCACCGGATTTATTTTAATGGCCTTAATGTGGATGGGGCGCGATCTTGTGATTTCTCTACTTGTGCCCGCCAGTGCGGTAGCAGTTTTCCTGCCTGCATGGGGGATTTCGGCAATTAGCCAACCTCTTAGCGGTCTGGCTTTCCTTACCGATGGTACGCATTGGGGAACGGGGGATTATACATATTTACGGAATGTGATGATTATTGCATCGGTGGTCGGGGGTATTGGCATCTACGCCATTAGCAATATTGAGGTTGATGGATTAAGCTGGATATGGGCAGTTACCGGGATTTGGATAGCCATCAGAGCCCTATTTGGAATGCTGAGAATTTGGCCCGGCATCGGAAACTCTATCTTTAAAAACTCCTGATCTTCAAACTCACTCTTCCATGGATTGACAGCGAATTAATATCTTTCGGAGGTGATTTCGACTTCGGTGTTCAAATAGATAGACACCCTGCCAAGTGCCTAATGTAAGCGTTCGATCGTCTATCGGAATAGACAGACTGGTATTGGTCAAAATCGAGCGCATATGGGAAGGCGAATCATCAGATCCTTCCATCGTATGTTGAAACCAAGATTGATCCTCGGGAACCAAACGATCCATAAATCCTTCTAGGTCTCGCCTTGCAGAAGGATCATAACTTTCACTGATCACCAGGGACGCGCTGGTATGCTGAATAAATAGATGGCAGATTCCTTCCTCAATATCCCAAGACTCAATTTGAGAATGTAAGTGAGGGGTTAAATCGAAGAGACCTTTTCCATTGGTTGAGATTTCAAGGGTTGCTTTATACCAAGTCATATTATTAAAGAATTATTTTTTTAAACTATCGACATAGGCTAGTGCTTTCTCACTAAAATTTTTCCATTCCTCAGAATTATTTGCGGAGATTTGTGCCCATTCTTTAAATGGACTACCTTTGCCACGAGGATCAAACAATTTTGCGCCCGGAATTTCTAATGAGGCTGCTAAGTCCTCTGTGTCCAACTTGAAGGCTACATCGCCACCAAAAAAGACAGCAAAGGCTTTGCCATTGACACTGATACATTGTTTGCCAAACCATTTTGCTTCGGCAACCGAATTGTTATTTTCATAATGTTTTACTAAATCTTCAAAACTTATTTGATCACTCACTTTTTTTCTCCAGAATAGCGGTTTTTATTTCGTTTTTTAAAAATTTCAGTTTCTTAACAATTTTTGAATTTCTATTTTTAAAGATTCAATATAATTTCTAGTCGCAGATATTATCTCATTATTCATCTCTTTATTGCCAAATTGAGTCCCTTCTACTTCGGCTAAGGCATTCAGTATGCGACGACCTAAAACACGAGCTTCTGAGAAGTCGTGACCTGCGGCTAATAAAATCTTTTCTGCCTGAATGCTGTGTTGGCGAAGATGGGCGTCGAAACGGTGGATTCGGAATTGAATAGGTAATAATTCTTCTTCCCAAAAAATTACCTTTTGCGCCAACTCATCATTTTTAATGTCTGAAAATATTTCTCCAACTTCATGATGTAATCGTTCAAATAATGTGAGAATTTCTTCTAAGGGTTTTTCAAAGTATGCGTCGGTAAAACCACCTCTTTCCTCAAAATGCTGCGTCCAATTTTCTCGGGTAAACTTTTGTTGTTCTTCGTTATTCCTAATACGTTTTATGCCGGTTTCAACTGCCATCAAAAATGACCATTCCCCTTCAATGGAGTGTTGGAGGGTGTTTCGGACTGACCATTCATTTTCATTTTGTTTGAAGTCGAAGGTGTCTTCATCGACACCCTGCAATAAGGCTAATAAATCAAAGTAGGCTTGATGGTGTTGGGCGAGAATGTTTTGGGCGATAGATGCAGGGTTTCCATTTTTAATTCTTTCAGCTCTCAGATTAACTGCCAGTTGTCGCAATTCTTCATAGACCCTGAAGTTTGCAAATCGAATCCCCTCGTTATATCCCTTCCATTTCCAAGTAATCTCAAGATCGGGCTCGGATAGCGGTTGGATCATATTTACGAATTCAAAGACTGTTGAGCGAAGTTCCTTATGCATAAAAACACCTCTAGAAATAATTTCGGCTATAAAAACTATTGGAAGAACAAAATTTTTATTACTTTATTTTACCCTTCATATGTCTGATTTAGTCAATGGATGTTGCTGCAAATTCATTAAAAGAATACAATATTCATACGGGAAAACGAGATTTTAAGGAGGATCAAGATGAGCGCACAAAAAATTGCAATCGTTACAGATAGTTCCGCATATATCCCATCTGACTTAATGGCAGGGTTGAATATTCATGTAATCCCACTGTGGATGATCTGGGATGACGAACGGTTTCGAGATGGTGTGGATATCGACCCAGATAGTTTTTACAAAAGATTGTCAAATTCAAAAACAATCCCTACAAGTTCGCAGCCTTCGGCGGGAGAGTTTATTGAATTTTTTAAAAGGGTTGCTGAAGATTGTGATGCAATCGTAGCCGTGTTGGTTTCTTCAAAATTAAGCGGCACTGTTGCTAGTGCAGTTGCTGCGCAACAGGATTTAGCTGAGATTCCCATAGATATCGTCGACACTAAAAATGTTTCGATGGGTCTAGGGTTTCCTGTTTTGGCTGCTGCAAAAGCTGCTGCAGAGGGGAAAACTGTGGCGGAGATCATTGCTATTGCTGAAGGAGTATGCAAGGAGATGAGTTTTCTCTTTGCAGTGGATACCTTAGAGTTTTTGCGTAAGGGCGGGCGAATTGGGGGTGCCAAAGCATTATTAGCCACTGCATTACGGATTAAGCCGATCTTACATTTTGAGGATGGGATGATCGAACCCCTGATGCAGATCCGCACTAAGAAAAAAGCACTTTTGGGGATGCTTGATGTTGCTGAGAAGCGCCTAGCTGGGCGCAAGATGGCTGAAGTTGCTGTGATCGATATTGATGCGGATGCAGAAGGGGCACAAGTTGCTGAAATGGTCAAGAAACGATTTGGGATGCAGACTGTGATTAGAGCCGGGGTGAGCCCAGTGGTGGGGACACATGCAGGTCCCGGCGCGGTGGGACTGATCTTTTATCCAGAAGAATAATATCCGAAGCAAAATTATTCTAATTTTTTAAAAAAAAAAGAGACGAGGAAACCTCGTCTCTTTGATGATTAAGATCGATTTTTTTTATGGAAAGGAGTTCACATATTAGAAATCTTTTAGCAGAAAATAAATTCTACTGATCTTAATTAATCACAATTTTTAGCTTTTCAGTCTCTTTGAAGACAAGAACCAAGCCAACACTAAGAAAACCAATGCGGGAATGCCAAAGATCATCAAGAGAAATCCAGCTGCTCGTGGTTCAACTTCAAGAATTGAAGCGCTATAGTTTTGGGCTGCAAAATATGCGAGACCCCAACCAATTACGCCTAAAAGCCATTCGTACCATGTAAGTTTGACTTTCTTTACGATCAACATGGTTACAACAACCACACCAATAATCAACAATAAAGTAGGAAATAACATTTTTATCGGCTCCTTAACCTAGATTGCCGTGAATTTTGCCACGGGTTGTGTCAATGCCGTATTCTGGCATATCCAGTTTGTACCATTCGTCTGGATCTTTCATCGGTTGACCCAATGCTTCCCAGTTTGGTGTATAGAGGAAGTCGTCCAGAGTTCGCATAGTGGTATTGAGGGCAGGCATACTTCCTGCGGCCCAACCTTGCAACTTATGCAATCCAGCCAAGTTCTTCTCACTAAATGGACAGTAAGCAAAGCAGATTCCACAACCGGTTCCAACTTCGTACCAGTAGGAGCGGCATTTTACTGCATCGTCATACCATGTTTTGATTCCAGGATTGTTCCATTCGCCAGTTGTATCCCAGCTTGGTTCTGCATCCATGGATAAGGCTTTACTTGGGCACATTTCTGCACATTTCTTACAGGTTCGACAGAAATTCATAAGGCCAGCATCGATTGGTTTTGTCGGGGCGATATCCAAATTGGTAAGTAATTTGAATACGCGAACCACTGGTCCATATTCAGGAGTGATGAGGCGATTGTAGCGAGCCATTTCTCCCAAACCAGCCATTACGGCTAAACCGGGGGCAATTGCTAAAGCATTGCGTCGGTATTCGCCAGGAGCCTGATAACCAAGGGTCTTGAGGAACATTTGAGTTCGGGCTTGTACTAAACCACCAATTTCGTAACCCATGCTGGAGACTGAGCCACCTAATTCTGTGGGGGCACGTCGCCAAAGCTCACGACTCATCTGAACTGTGAATACAATCGCAGTTCGGCAGTCTTCTGGGAGATAACGGTGTGTTTCGGTCTCTTCTGGCTCTTCGTGGGCACTGGAATATTCAATGATCTTTCGGTCGCCATCATTGGCATATAGCAGTTTTTCTGTTGTGCCAGGTTCGATTTTTACAAAACCAACTGAAGATGCACCATAATAGCGCATTGCTGCGGTTACTAATTCAGCAGCTTCTTCTGGGGTTCCTGTCCATTTTGAGACGCCACGGTCTTCTGGTTTGAAACGACCGGCGGGACCAATGAACTGTGATTCTGCTAAGGAGAGATTGGCGAAACCATGTCCCCAACCGGCAGCAATGGCGTGGGCTTTAAGATCCCATCCAGGGGTTGCATTTTCTAGCCGGTTTTGCTCATTGGTTTTGTCGATATCTTTTAGTTTGTCTAATTTATCGCCATAGAATTTTGGATTAAAGCCTGTAATGGAAGCATCGTGACGCTTCATTACGTCCCAGTCAATTTCGACTGTGGGTTTGTCTACTTCTTTAATCCAACTTGGGCGTTTATTAGAGGGCAATTTTTCATCTGCCCCAAGTAAGAATGGGCCGGTTGCTGCAACGGTGCCGAGCACACCCATTTCTTTAAAAAACTCTCGTCGAGTTAAGTTCTCAGGCATAGGATTTCCTCCTAAAGAAATCTTTCTTTCTAAGTAGTGGTAAATCGGTTAACTTTCTATTCAAAACCAAGTTTTTGCGATAAATTTCTCCTTCTATAGATTAATTCTTGGTCAATTCATAATCCTCATGGCATAATTCGCAACCCCCATCGAAGGCCTCATGCATGGGATGACATACGATACAACGCACTTCTGTTGTGTAATGGTAATCATGTGGATTTACCGGTGAATAATTTCTGGTTAGATCAGAGACGGCACCATAAGAACCACCATGACAGGTTAAGCAAAGATCATCGGAAGGGGATGAGTAGTCATTATTTGGGGGAATGTTATGGCAACCATGACAATTTGGTCGAGGCACATCCTTGTTTACGTCGTCTTCTTCTGTATGACAATCGTCACAACTGGTGAGAACATGTTGATGTAAACTATCTAGGCTTGTGGAGGTTTCCCAATTGGCTTCAATTTCTTCTTCCGTTTTGGGGGAAAGAATATTGGAGAAAATTTCTCCTACAACCACAGGTTCACCTTCAATTACTGGTTCTTCTTCTATATCAGAGACCGAAAGGATCTCAGGTTCTGCTTCTTCAGTCTCTTGTGCAGGCGGAGAAACCTCTGGGGTCTTTCCACATGCAACAAAAGCAGTACAAAAAAATAATAGGGTGAAGCTGGTTCTCAGGATTTTGTTGTTTTTCATTTTTTCAATGAGCTCTTTTAAGCTGTTGTTATGGTGTTCATCTGCCAAAATGTTTACTAATTTGGTGTAATTACTCGTGAATTATTTCACAGGCACAACATAATGATACTCAAAATAACTATTATTAATGACAGGAAAAACCACCTGCTAAGCGTGTCTTTTTCCCATTTATCAATGGGTAATTTCCCCATGCTTCATGGGTGTTTTTCCCATATTGAGGTGCATGGTTTTTAGGATTTCCCCTTAAATAAAAAAGATCCCCAGCGAAATGAAACACTGGGGACCTACTGATTGAATGTTGGTTGAATTATCAGAAATTAAATATTTCTAGTTTATCTCACGTCTAAATTGACTCATATACAGGTCATAGTAAAAACCTTTCGCAGCCAATAAAGTCTCATGGTCACCTCGTTCGATAATCTTTCCATCATCGATCACTACTACTTGATCGGCACTTCGTATTGTGCTCAATCGATGGGCGATCACGAAACTGGTACGACCGGCCAAAAGTTTTTCAAGTGCGGCCTGAATCAATCTTTCGGTACGAGTATCGACCGAGGAGGTTGCTTCATCCAAGATCAATATTTGTGGTTCGGCCAAGGCAGCACGGGCAATGGCGATCAATTGGCGCTGCCCTTGGCTTAGTCCTGAACCTCTTTCGCCAAGCTCAGTCTGATAGCCATCTGGCAAATTGTCTACAAAACTATCCGCATGAGCAAGTTTTGCCGCAGATATTACTTCTTCGTCCGTGGCATCTGGACGACCAAAGCGGATATTTTCCATTACGGTGTCGGAGAACAAGAAGCTGTCTTGCAAAACAACTGCAATTTGACTACGGATACTTGATGCCGTAACATCACGGACATCATGACCATCGATCTTTAATGACCCAGCAGAGATGTCATAAAACCGAGGAATTAAGTTGGCGATGGTTGTTTTTCCAGCTCCGGTGGGTCCTACAATAGCGACGGTTTGCCCGGGTTTGGCGGTGAGGTTAATGCCTTTTAGTACAGGCTCCCCTTCCACATATTCAGCCCAAACATCTTCAAGCTCCACCAATCCTTCAATCTTTGGAAGGTCTATGGCATTTTCCTTGTCTTGGACATCAGGTACTTCATCTAACAAGCTAAAAATTCGTTCGCCACCAGCGATGGCACTTTGAATTTGGGTCCACAGAACAGATACTTGCTGCACGGGGCGATTGAACTGCTGTACATAGGCGATAAAGGTGATCATTAGACCAAAGGAAATCGTGGTTCCAAATAGTTCACCACCATTTAATAAGGCCCAACCACCCACTACGGTAACGAGCATCAGCCCGATATAGCCTAAGGCTTCTAAAGTAGGGGATAGAGCTGAGGTGTACGCTACTGCGCGAATATTAGCATCGCGATTTGCGGCGTTAGTTTCCTTGAAGGAAGAGATGTTTTCATCTTCCCGACTAAATGCTTGGGATTCACGAACACCGGCGATACTTTCTTGCAGTTCGGCGTTTACTGAACCCATCTCAAGGCGGGTTTGACGATAAGCTTTTCGCGCTTGATTGGAGAACCAAAGAGTGGCAATTGCCATCAAGGGCACCATAGCGATAGAAATTAACGAGTAAGCCACACTACTTAAGAGCATATTGTAGATCACCCAGATCATGAGTACCCCCCCACTCACTACCTGTACCAATGCAAAGGTCATTCCTTGTTGAATAGTGTCTGCATCGTTGGTCACCCGACTCATCGTGTCCCCGGCTTCACTTTCTACATGAAAACCAATTGATAAACGATTGATCTGTTCAAATACTTTTACTCGCAAGGATTTAAGGACATGCTGACCAGACCAAGTCATGAAAAAGAACATCAGACCTGTGGTGACAGCACCAATTACCATTAAAATAACGATCTCGATGACCACTTCACCTAAACCGGCGCGATAATCATCTATGGTCCAATCCGTTTGGGGAGAATCGATCGTACAGCCTTCGGATTCGCTTGGGTCCCCCATGATCAATTCCCCAAATTGGGAATTTTCGCCACCTAAGAGCTGGGATCCGGCGGGGGTGATGTAACAGTCAATAATCTGACCAAAAAGTTCTGGCGTTCTCACTTGTGCCCAGGTCCCAATGATCATCATTATTGCAACGAACAGATATTGCATCCAATAAGGTTTAAAGTATTTTATAAATCTTTTTAGCGTTGCTGAAACCTTGACTGGTTTCGATGTTTCTTGATTAAACACTCTGTCATGTCGACCAATCATCTTAGGCCTCCTCACCATTTAATTTTACGTCGTCATCTAACTGAGAATGATAGATCTCAGAGTAGATTTCACTATTTTCTAGTAATTCTTCGTGTGTGCCAGATGCAGCGATCTTGCCTGCGTCTAAGACCAGGATCTGATCGGCATTCAAGACAGTACTGATGCGTTGGGCGATGACAAAACTTGTTCGCCCGACCATTAGCTTATCCAATGCTTGTTGT
>SWCD01011406.1_pt1 | contig 24298 bp, 21 predicted proteins | sample 4693011 | NCBI WGS metagenome assembly SWCD01 (sample SAMN10267278, study PRJNA491770) | bioreactor metagenome | isolation source: DHS bioreactor inoculated with marine | place: Japan: Omine Ridge, Nankai Trough | reverse complement strand
CCTGGCTGCAACGAGCCTGGCTTAGTGAAGCCTGGCTGAGGGTGTTGTGGTTAATTGTTTGGAGCTTTCGAAAAACATTAATGATCTAGAACAACTTGGTGAGTTTATTGACTCAAGAAGGAAATGATATGTCAGAATTAAACAAAATTTATCAACCTGCTCCAGAAGTTTCCGTGAGGGAAATTGAAGGCGAACTATTATTATTTCATCCTGATCATGAAGATCTATTTACTATGAATAATCTTGCGGTGGAGATATGGAAAGCTCTCAATGAGGAAATTACTGTAAGAAATATTATTGATAAAATTTGTAATCAATTTGAGATTAAATTAAATGTTGTTGAACCGGATGTGCTTTTATTTATAAACGAATTAGCAGAGAAGGGATTTATTGAGCTTAAGCTGGAATCGGATACTTTAAATTGATATCCATATTATGGCAGGGTGATTATTTTCGCTTAAATAGTTTTGCCTTGGTAAACCGAAATTTAATCCCGAAAATAAAAGAATTTGGTCATGATATTCATTTAGCTCCCACCGATAAATATCAAAAGATTAATATGTCGGATCAACCAGACATCTATGTTTTTCATAATTATCCATACGATGTAATTCAGGCTCCCGGAAAATTTAATATTTTCTATTTCCCTTATGAGTTTTCTGAGTTTTACGCTAGAGATTATTTCTTGGCGGACGGCATAAATGCTAATTTTGATCTAGTGGTGGTTCCTAGTAATTTTACTAAAAATGCCTGCATAAATAGTGGGGTAAATGTTCCAATTGAAGTAATACCCGAGGGGTTCGCCCCGGAAATTTTTAACCCAAATACTCAACCTGTTAATTATGATACAGAGAAGCAGTTTCGTTTTTTAAATTTAGGGGGAGCCTTTGATCGTAAAGGACATGATATTTTGTTGCGAGCATATATGGATGAATTCTCAGGGGATGAAAATGTGACGTTGATAATAAAATCATTCAGCTATCAGCAACATATTCCCTGGTTTAATAAGATTTTAGAAGAATTTAGCGATTATAAAAACCCCCCTGAAATTCTGTTTGATCGCCAAGAACTTGAAGATATCTCCGGTTATTATACTGCGGCAGATGTCGGTGTTTATCCCTATCGTGGTGAAGGATTTGGATTAACAATTTTAGAAAATATAGCTTGTGGGAAGAAAGTGATTGTGACAAAGGGGGGAAGTTCTGATGATTTTTGTTCACAGCATAATGCAAAATTTATAATGGCCGATGTAAAGGAAACTGACGGGAAAAAACATCTGGAACCTGATTACAAACATTTAAGAATATTAATGAGGAAATTGTTTTCTGAGGGAAAACCAACTATACAAGATTCAAAAAATATTAGTGAAACAGTGTCCGATTTTTCTTGGATTCAATCTGCAAAAAAATGGGATAAATTAATTAAATTAATAGTTAGTGGGGAAAAACTTCAAAAAAATCGTAAAAAATATATTGGTAAAAGAAATCAACTTCTAGCAATATTTTATGACCTTGACGATTCGATTTCTCCTTGGAAAGAATATATTCCAACTGATAAAAGAATAGAATCTATTTCCCCATGGATAGACTCAAGGAAAAAACTAATTAGTAAAATGAAAGATAATTTTCCAAAAACAAATGTATGCAACTCTTCATCCATACAAAACGGAGTAAACAGCGCCAATATTATTATTGGGGAACCTGGGTACTGTTATGAACTATTTGTGAAAGCAAAAAATCATAATTGGAAATCAAAAAAAGTGCTTTTTCATTCGGATTTCCCAGTTAATTTGGCTTCAAAAATTGAAAATGAAGAGAGGGAGAAGTGCGGAATTAATTTTCAAGAATTTCCTAGGTACCAATCATTATTGAAATGGCGATACGATCGTGAATTTGATATGGCTGAGCATATTATAGTTTTAGATACTTTTTCCAAGACTTATTTTAATAATAACTATAAGCATATACAAGCTCACTTAGTACAGCCCCCAATTCCTCATTTTCCTTTTCATCACTCCAAATATCAAAATAAAATAAAATTTCTATTTTGGGGTTTAGATCCTTTTAGAAGAGGGGTGAGGTTATTACTTGAAACATGGAATGAACTTAAACCAAAAAACGCAGAATTAATATGTGTTTTTGAAACTCAGATAGCTTTTGCATCAAAACAATTGTTGATGTATTTGGTTCAAAACCCCACTATTAATACAGTTGAATTAAGTGATTATAGTAATATCGTTCAAATTTTAGAAGGGTGCGATGTGCAAATATTACCAGCTATTGGTGATGGATTCTTTTTGCCAGCCGCGGTTGGATTATCAATGGGAAAACCAATAATTACCTCAGATAAAAGCGGGATTCAAGACATTATTAAAGGTAAAAGCTTCGGAATAATAGCATCCCAAGGTAGCAAAAACGAATTAGGCAGTGCAATAAAAAGAATTGCCAATCTGGGTTACGATAATATAGTGGAGTTAGGAAAAGAAGCCTCAAAATATGTTGAGGAGTATAACCAAAATCAATTTTCAAATAGCATAATAGAAGTTTTAAAAAATATTGACAATCAAATGGTTAATTAATATATTATGAAAAACATCGCTATTATTGGTGAAAAAAATAAATCAACTTCATATTCTCAAGTCAATCAACAAATATTTTCAATACTTCATGAACTTGGTTATCAAGTAACCAGTAAAATTTACAATACCGATACGAATTCCACTGAAATCGCAATCCACCATGATCCAGAAGAATTTTTTGGAAACCTAATAAGACCAGATGTAGATAAATTTATTGTATATAGAACATGGGATTTTGGACCATTTCCAAAAAAATGGGTTGAAATCATAAATTCTCAATGCGATCAATTGTGGGTTTATAGTAATTGGGTTATGGAACAAGCCATTTCCGGGGGTGTAATTCCTAAAAAAATCAAGGTGATGCCAATTGGGGTTAAAACACCATCTATAAATCTAGAAAATATCAGTTTCGATATTAAAACAAAGAAGACTTTCAAATTTTTTTTCATTGGTGCAACTATATATCGAAAAGGGATAGATATTCTTTTGGAGGCTTATAAAAAAGCCTTCTCAAATAATGATGATGTTACTTTGATTATTAAAGATAATCCAAAAGACGTTTTTTATAAAGATATATCATATCAAAAAGAGATTGAAGATGTAATTAAGGAAAAGAATTCTCCTGAAATCATCCTTATCAATGACTATTTATCTGAGGAAGAAATCTTATTAATTTATGATGCTGTAGATATTGGAGTATTTCCATATCGATCTGAAGGATTTGCAAGACCTATTTTAGAATTAATGGCGGCTGGAGTTCCATCTATTGTGCCTAATTTTGGGCCATGTTTAGATTATTGTTCTGATGCACATTCAATCATAATTCCTGCCCAAAGAATTGCTTTACCAATCCATCAATCTCTAGAATTTAATACTCTCGGCTTTATTGAAGAGATTGAAGAAGTAGAATTTTGTGAAGTGGATCCAGATATATTGGCGAAATCCCTGAAAGAGGTATTCAATAATAGATCTTCTCTTAGAAAAATGAGTGAAAAAGGAAAAATTTTCGCCAACCAGTATTTTTCAAGAAAAAAAATCATGGAAATAATGGAAAACAATATTAATGATCTTGAAAATTAAACCGGGATTTTGGCCAACAAATTCACAAATATTGCTTATTGAATCGGCTTTGGGGGAAAAAGAAAATGCAATTGTTGCTTGGGAGGAATGGTGCAAATTTAATGATCTCGAAAGTATTGATGATGGATCTTATCGTTTAATTCCCCTTGTATATAAAAACATAGGTGAATACATTAAATCTGATAAATATTGGATAAATTTAAAAGAAATTTATTTTAATTTTTGGGAATTAAATGAAAAGTTAGCTCATTCTTCGAAGGAAATTATTTCCGAACTGTATAAAAAGGGAATAGAAGTTGTACTGTTAAAAGGTTTTCCATTAGTAAAAAATTATTATATAGATTCTGCATTAAGGCCAATGGGAGATATTGATGTATTAGTTTCTAAAAATAATTTTCTTCGAGCTATCAAAACATTAAGCACTTTTGGATGGGAAAATTCTATTCAGGTGGATAAAATTGAGAATATAATGAAATATTTCCATGCAATTGATTTTTTAAATCCATTGAATTACCACTTAGATTTACATTGGCAAATAATTCCTGGAATGGATAATTCAGAATTTAATTTTATTACATGGTCAGATAAGACGAAGCATTTTTCTGTTCCAGTAAAAATACTTACACCCACTGATGAGCTTTTCCATAATTGTATTCATGGGGCCCAATGGAATAGAATTCCATCTATAAGGTGGATAATAGATGCCTACCAAATAATTAAAATAAAAGGGATGGACATTGAATGGTCGAGAATGTTGGATTTAGCTGAAAATAATTTCTCCATTTTGCAAATCTCCGAGGCAATGTTATTATTGGATGATTTATTCGAAAATATTATTCCGGGTGATTTTATTAATAAATTATCAAAAAGTAAAACCTCTATTACAGAAAAGATCTATTATTTTATTATAAGTCGACCGATTCCAATAATTTGGGGCATAGCAGATAAATTTTTCTATTTTAATCGAATGAATAAAGACGGAAATAATAATCGAAGAAATGGAAGTTTTAGTAAATATTTAAAAATGTCATGGGGAATGAACACAGATGATAATTTACTCATTTTTATTCTTAGAATGATAATTCAGAGGATTAGGGTTGATATTTTTACTGCCCCGTATTTTAAAAGAAAATTTAAAGAATTAGACCTTTTTGTTAAAAAATAAATTGTTGTAATATAAGTAATTTTGCGATTTAAATCATGGTTGAGTTTCCTCTAAGAGGCTCTAATTATTTACCATACCCCCTAATAATTGTGATGATATACATGAATAAATTGTTTATATATTTTGTTTTTTTCCTTAGCCTTATTGGTTGTTTTGATTTGACAAAATAAAATATAACCTAATTTTATGTTTATAGCGGCCCAGATGAGAAAGGTGACCCCCACTCACGAGAAAACTGAGTAATCAAATAATAATATTTCAGAAATCTATGACTATGGTCTGGTGAATTAGTTAGCACCATATATTTAACTCCTGATTGGGCATTAATTAGGATTGAACCGGGGGGAACAGGAAAATTCCTAGAAAAAAATGTATGTATCTCCTTTTCTCTCGTGGACTCAATTAAGTGGGAACCCCTAAAAATAAATACGGAAGTAATATCTGAAGACGAATTATTTCCCTAGGGCGTATATGTAGTTCGGATTCTCGCATGGAGGACAATATTTTTACAGAAAGAGGTTTATTTACATTCTGGCGAGCAAAAATTAAACTATGGGTAATTACTCCGTATTTTGAATTTATGGTTGTTTACGAGATTTACTGGAACCCCTTATTTCTAAGTTAGAGGAATGTGCCCAAGGTAGAACATGTCAGTGGTATGCATATTAATTTGAATGTGAATATTCAGACAGACCAAAATTCAATCGCAAAAGACACCCTGGAGAATATTCCCAAGTTCTAAATGGAAGACCTTGGCAACTATTTTTGGTGGGGGTTGTTTATCCGGTTAAAATTGTTATTTTCCTTCTCTTCAGTCGCCTCGGACAGTATTTGATTGACGGCACAACCACCCCCACAGCGGCGATCACCCCCAGCCAACCCCCACTGCCACCCCAAGGCCTGCGGTTCCCCACAAGATCACCCAAGATATTGAACTATTCAATTTCCATTGAGCACTTTATCGTTGGAGTGATGATGTCTTTCTCTGTAATATCATTTTAGGGAAATCTGTCCGGAAACCACGAGCGGGCTATTTGAATGACTAAATCCTATTGAAGGATACGAGCAGCTGTATACCGAATACCCCCCCCATACTGGGCTGGGAGGGGTATTCGCAAAAGAAGTTGTAGATGCCAGTGATTGCGAATATAACGGCCTATTGCTGAATGGGTCAGAAAGCAAATGCGGTCTAGAATTGGCAGAAGACTTGCTAATTGAATGGCAAAACCAATATGATGAGGTGATTTATGACTCTGCGAAGGAAATTAATTTGTGTGCCAATGTGGTCAAAGGGCTGATCGCTCAAGAATCGCGTTTTCCCCCAAAAGCTTGAAAACGAATATGGACTAGGGATGATCACCGAAGATGGCTTTGATATGTTGCATGCCTGGAACATCCCCGAGTTTAATACCTCTGTGAACCTCTCTATGAGGATTGTGCCTGGGGTTATGATTATTTTGGGAATACCAAAAGGAATATTTATGGTGAGTGACCTATCGTGAGATCGGCACAGACGTTGAAATCCCCCTAATTACCAACACGCTGTTTGCTGCCTGTGGGCAGGTACGGGGCAGTTGGTCAAGAACATCACTCAGAAGCCCATCCAAGAGAAGACGGCGTACAGTGACCTTTAGCAGCTTACATTGGTTGTCTATCATGCGGACTCGGGTTGCATCTCAGATGGCATCGAGAAGGTCTGGGACGCGGATCAAGACCTCACTTGGGAGAATGTGAGTGTAAATCTAGGGCCTGGCTGCGACATTGCGGGGGAGTATGTGAGAAATGTGATGCCGTAATATGGGGGATAAAAGAGCTAGTCAATTTTTGCACCTACTATTTTGTTAAAAAAGAATTACTACTTACTTACACAATTTAATGGGACACCTCGGCTTGGGATAGGGGGGTCTATATCCCTGATTATTTGTTTTTTGGGAGAAAACATCGGAAATTTAGTCTTAATCGCCCGCTCTATTGGGGGATAAGCATTCATAGCCTGTTGCAAAGACGGACGATAAAGGCAGTACCCCAGTTGCGACTCGAACGCAAAACCTACTCCTTAGGAGGGTGTGGCATTTTTGTCCATCCTTCTATGGGTGTCTATAGTGTCTATTGTGTCCATATTGTCCACCCTGTTTGCAGTAAATTTGCAGTAAGTTTAGAGAATTTCAACTTTAGGAAAGGCGACTTGGTAATGAGAAAATGGTGTAATATATAATAATTGTTCTATATGGTGCAATCAATCATCTAGGGTGTTTAAATTGCAAAAACCAATTCTCACAACCAAACTCCATATTCCCTCCAATCGACCGAAAGGTGTTAACCGATCGCGTCTGATTGAGCGATTGAACGTCGGGCTTGATAGAAAATTAACCCTCATATCTGCGCCAGCAGGATTTGGCAAGACCACGTTAGTAACTGAATGGGTGGACAACTTGGGGTTGAATGCCATAAATGAATCCCAAACCGAAAATAGAGTTGCCTGGCTATCACTTGATGAGGGCGATAACGATCTAACCCATTTTTTATCTTACTTTATCGCTGCCCTGAACCAGGTTAAAGAGTTAGATATAACATTTGGGAAAGAAGCACTGATCATGCTTCAATCACCTAAGCTTCCACCATCTGGTGAAATCTTGACATCCTTGATTAATGAGTTTACTAAAATTACAGAGAAGTATTTCTTCGTTCTTGATGACTACCACCAGATCGACTCCCAACCAATACACGATGCTCTTTCTTTTTTACTTGAACATTTGCCATCTAAATTACAGCTGGTTATCATTACTCGTGAGGATCCACCATTGCCTTTAGCTCGTTTTCGGTCACAAGATCAATTGACCGAACTTCGCGCCACTGACCTACGTTTTACTACATCAGAAGCAGCAGAATTTCTAAATAGAACAATGCGTTTGAACCTTACAGCAGAAGATATTAGCGCACTAGAATCTCGCACTGAAGGATGGATTGCAGGACTCCAGTTAGCTGGCATTTCATTACAAGGACAAACAGACGTTACCAGTCTCATAAAATCATTCACCGGCAGCCACCGACTTGTTTTAGATTATTTAATTGAGGAAGTTCTTAACCAACAAACTGAGGAAATTAAATATTTTTTATTACAAACTTCAGTTCTCGACCGATTTACAGGATCCTTATGTGATGCGATAACTGGACATAGTAACGGTCAAAAAAACCTAGAATACTTTGAACAAATCAACCTTTTTATTGTTCCTCTGGACAATGAAAGGCAATGGTATCGCTATCACCATTTATTTGCTGATTTACTTCGGCAACAACACCAAAAAAGCAGTAACTTATCAATTGAAGATTATAAAAATCGAATTAAGGAATTACATTTACTTGCGTCCAAATGGTTTGAAACAAATGGCATGGAAATTGAAGCTTTTAAACATTCTATAGTTTCCAATAATCTTGATCGATCAGTTCGCTTATTATTAGGAGATGGGATGCCATTACATTATCGTGGTGAAATCTCCCTTGTCTTAAACTGGTTAGAGTCATTGCCCAAAAAAGTTATGGATTCAAAACCCTTATTATGGGTAACATATGCTTCTGTCTTAATGTTTGTTGGGCAAAATACTAGCGTGGAAAAGAAATTACTGGCTGCTGAGGTAGCTCTCCAAAGTGATAATCAAGATAATATTAATCTAGATCTTGTTGGACAAATCGCTGCAATGAGAGCTATGATGGCTGTCCCCTTACATCATACAGAAATTATCATTAAACAATCTAACAGAGCTCTTGAATATCTCCATCCCGACAATATATCAATTCGAACCACTGCACTTTGGGCTTTGGGATATGCCCACCAAATCCAAGGAGATCGAAATGCTGCTAGAGATGCTCACACTTCAGTAATTTCAATCGGTAAAAGGTCAGGAAATGTTGTCTTCACTATTGGTTCAACAACTAGTTTGGGAGAATTATGTGAGGGAGATAATAAACTCAACCAAGCAGAAGAATATTTTCAAAGAGTCATCGAAATGGCAGGTGATCCTCCAATGCCGATTGCATGTACAGCCTATCTTGGACTTGCCCGAATACATTATGAATGGAATAGGTTAGAAAGTGCAAAACGCTATGCCAAACAATGCCTGAAATTAGCGGAGCAGTTAGAAAGCGTGGATGTAAAATCTTCTTATATGGTTTTTCTTGCCCATTTAAAACTTTCAAATAGTGATTTTATAGGGGCAGTTGAAATTTTAGAGGAGGCAGAACAGTTTGTTCGTGATAATAATTTTATTCATCAATTGCCTTTGATAGTTAGTGAACAAGTACTGACACTCCTTCATCAAGGCAAGTTAGCTTCTTCGGCGGAACTTTCTGAAACCTATGAACTTCCTGTGAGCCAAATCCGAGTACTCTTAGCCCAGGGAGACACCTCCAAGGCTTTGGAATCATTAAACTCTTTGATCCAGGAGATAGAATTAAAAAAATGGAAAGATGAACGACTTAAAGTTTTGATTCTTCTCGCAATTGCCCATAACGACAATGACGAAAATGACAAGGCTTTGAAACTTTTAAATGAAGCCTTGGATATTGCAGAACCAAATGGATTCATTCGAACATTTATAGATGAAGGTCCTAGAATGGCAAGCCTACTTTATGATGCTCTCTCACATAAGATTTCCCCCAAATATGTACAGAAATTATTAGCATCATTTCCAAAAGAGACACCTAAAAAGTCAAATCAAGAATTAACCCAAGATCTTGATTATCAATGGGTGGAATCATTAAGTGATCGCGAAATTGAAGTCTTGAAGCTGGTTGTTGACGGAATGACAAAACAAGAAATTGCAAATGAACTTTTCCTTTCACTTAACACAGTAAAAGCGCACACTCGCACTATCTATGGAAAACTTGGTGTCAATAATCGAACACAAGCAGGCGTTAGGGCTAGAAATTTAGGCATATTATCCCCTAGCTAATTAAAAATCTTTTATCCAAACAGTTTTATTCATATAGTTTTAAACCCAAACCCTTTTAATAATTAACCCTTTGATTAACCCTTTGGGGGTAAGACAACAACGCGCCGTTTAGGTATTCTGTATGTGCGTTAGGAACTATTCACTATCAGAAAATAGGAGAAAGAAAATGGAAAACATCAATAACATTATCCCATTGATTTTTAAGGCTTTAGGTTTGGCAATGGCTATTGTTAGCATTGTGATGGGTTTTTTCCCAAAAGAGACCTCTGTTGATACCCACATTACGTTACTTAGTATTGGGTTAGCTGCACTTGCAATCGCAGTTTTACTACAGAATAAATAAATATAAATCCAAATAATGAAGGAGAAATATTATGGATATCGAAAGTACCGATAATGATCGAAATGAAATAACCATTAAAAATTTAAAGAAAAATTTTGGGGATGTAACAGCGGTGAATGACTTAAACCTTAATATTAAAAAAGGTGAACTTTTTGGTTTCTTGGGGCCTAACGGTGCCGGTAAAACAACTACTATAAGTATTCTATGTGGTTTGTTACCCCCAACAGCCGGAGAAGTTCATTTTGGTAACCGCGATATCAAAAAGGACACGTCAAAGATTAAAGAAAGTATCGGCGTTTGCCCACAAGAAGCTGCGGTTTTTGAGTTTCTAACTGGCCGGGAAAACTTAGAGCTTATCGGTAATCTTCATGGGATGAATAAAAAAGTTCTAAAAGAACGTACTTCTAAACTTTTTGAACAAGCTGATTTTTCAGATGCTGCAAAGAGGAAAACGAAGGGTTATAGCGGTGGGATGATGCGACAATTAAATTTGCTAATGGCATTGGTCAGTAATCCAGATATTCTTTTTCTCGATGAACCCACAGTTGGAATGGATGCGCGTGTTCGCAGAAGAACCTGGAAACAAATTGGGCTTCTCAAAGAACAAGGTAAAACGATCATTCTTACTACCCACTATATAGAAGAAGCGCAATCTCTTAGTGACCGAGTGGGAATCATTGATTATGGAGAAATGATTGCTCTAGATACCCCTCAAAAATTAATGGAAAAGCATAATTCAAAAGATCTGGAAGAAGTATTTCTCAAAATCACCGGCCGAAGAATTGCCGAAGGAATATAAGATGAAAACTCAAGAATTAACAGCCTTAGTAAAAGTTGAATTAAAAAAACTATACCGAGCACCGATGAATTTAGCAGTAATGGTGCTGATGCCTATTGGCTTAGTGTTGGTTTTCTACTTTGCCTTAAGCAATTCTTATAATGATTACTATCCCGTCCCCGGAATGAATCATTTTGAATATTTGATGCCCGGATTAATGGGTTATTCAGTCATTTATATGGGCATGATGGTAGCTTTGTCGCTTGTTGAGTTTAGGCAGGCTGGATTGTTAAAGCGGATAGAAATCACCCCCACCTCAACTGCAACATTTCTTGGCAGCCAGATAATTGCTAATATGTTGATTGCAACCGTACAGGGATTACTGGTCCTGTTTACTGCTCAATTATTAGGATTTGAACCAAGAGGTGGTATGGCAGGACTGATACTCGCCTCTGTATTCCTTGCAATTTTGGCAATCTCCGCTGTTGGCTTAGGGCTAATAACAGCAGCTATTTCTAAAGATACTGGAGCTGCAGGTGGGCTTTCCATGATCTTTATCTTGCCAATGATGATGTTTGGAGCATTGTTAGCGGTTTTTGATGAAACAACACTCACAATCGCCAAATTTACACCAAACTTCTATGTCTCAGAATCTTTATCTATGATATTTCATCAAGACAAAATATCTGACCCCATAATATCGAAAAATCTAATGATTTTGTCAGCAATTAGTTTGGGTTTAGTTATTGTAGGAATCCAATTATTCAAAATGAAAAAAACAACATAAAGTTACATTAAAAGAGGCAGGTATTTACTCAGGTACCTGCCTCAAATAACCACAAGATTTAAAACGCTTTTGTGTGTAAAAAAAGAGAATTAAAATGAATGCAATTACAAAAAAAATTACAAAAGTTAATAAATACAGTCTAATCCCATTTTTACTTGGATTAGCAATCCTGGTTTCTGTTTTTATGCTCCTCTTCAATCCATCTAGCGCAGATCTCATTACAGATGAATGGATCCCTGTTTCATGGTTGGTCGGATCACTTGGGATTATTCTATTATTAAACCGTATCTATTTGGGTATTCGACACTATCCAATAAATCGATCAGAGTCCAATAAAATATTTAATAATCGTATCCAATTTATATCAAATGCTGTTACGAAAAATAATGAAATAATTTTTGGATACCAGCCCCCATCGAATCTGAAATTGTAAAAAGGAAAATTATTATGAATAAAAAATTAAGCAATTTTTATATTTGTCTAGGTTTACTATTTATCTTGAATACTATTTTTGGACGATATATAGTATTACCAGGGTATTTGGCAGGATTAGAACAAGGCACTGGAACCTTGGAAGGTGCTAGCCAAGTGGTCTCTACATGGAAAATTCTTCGTTACCTTTTGTGGGCGTATTCTTTCAAATTTGGGATCTACTTCATAATTCTTGGAGCTTTGTTTCGAACGAACATATCTTCAAAGAAAAAATGGATTGTAGCAATTGGTGGATTAATATATATTTCGTTTGCTTACATGCCATTACCAAATCCCTCTTCAATCATTTTTGGGATTGCAGGTGGGTTCATGACAGCTGTAATGATCTTCATAATTTTACAATGGTCAAATAAGCGAATACACCTTCCAAACAAGAAGAAATTTGGGAGTGATTATCGGATCATAGGATATTTTTTCTTTGCTATGGCAACTTATACTTTGTGCCCCTTATTAGGAGTAAAAACTTTTGCCTTACAACCAGAGAAAATGATCGAATTTGGACTTCAAGCAGAAGCAGCATCTTTTGCCTATCACCTCCTAATCGAATTGGTGTTGGGGTGGGCATTTACGCTGATAGCGATCCTCAAAGAGAATCAAAATGAATAATATAATGCATAAATCAAAAAATTCAAACCGGCGTCTTTTCAATTATCTATGTAACCTTATTTTCTGTCTTCTCATTTTGTCGGGGTGCGGACCATCGACGAATGAGTTTGAAACTAAAAGCTATGAACCACTCCCTGGTAATGAATGGCAAATTTCAACACCCATTGAGCAAGGATTAGATCCTGAGCTCGTGTCAGAATTGTTTGAGGACGCGGCTGAACTTGATTCTATTTATAGCTTATTGCTTATCAAAAATGGCAATTTAATCGCTGAAGGCTATTTTAACGAAGGCTCGATCACCCAACAATCCTCACGCCAATCGACAACTAAAAGTTATACCTCCGCACTGGTCGGGATTGCACTGGACCAAGGTTGTCTTTCAAGTATTGATCAAAAGATGATGGAATTCTTCCCGGAATTCATCGATGAGATATCTGATGGCAGGAAAAATCAAATTTCGATAAAACACCTGCTGCAAATGCGCGCTGGATATCCATGGGAAGAAAGTTCCCAAGTTTTATTTGATCTCATGTATAAAGGGTTCCAGCCGCGCCATATTGTTGATATCCCTCTCATCAGCGATCCAGGAACAAATTACACGTATAGTAATCTTAGCTCTCACATTCTGGGTATTATTATTGCCCGCGCCTGTGATACCGATATCAGGTCATTTGGCCAGAAAAACCTTTTTTCATCAATCGGAGCAGAAGTTGGTATTTGGTGGCAAGGTACAGAAGAATATTACTATGGTATGACTGGAATCCATTTTACTGCGCGCGATATGGCAAAGTTTGGACTGTTATATCTCAATGATGGTTTTTATGAAGGAAAACAGATTATCCCTGCAAAGTGGGTACACGATTCTCTACAAACTTATTCAGAGAATGCTGAAGTCGCTAGAGTGGGTGGTAATTTTAACGATGTCGGGTACGGTTATCAGTGGTGGTCCGCTAGGGCTGGTAAGCACAATTACAACTTGGCCTTAGGACATGGGGGCCAACAAATTGTTTTGTTGGATGATTTTGAGATGGTTATTGTTGTTACTGCTGATCCATTCCATGGTGATCATAGCGGCAATGCATGGAAACACGAAAAAGCGAACATTAAACTCGTAGCTAATTTCATCGCATCTTTGCCAAGCGATTAAAGCTCGAAATGTAAAAAGTCTTTGAAAATGAATTAAAGGAAATTAATTATGAAAAAATTTAAAATATTACTGGTTTTTGTACTTACAAGCATGATGATAAGTTCCTGCATTTTTAGCGCAGGAAATGAAAATGCTCAAATTGAGAGTTTTACCTGGGAGCTTGATTTGATTTCAGATAACTCTCCTATACTTAATAGTGATATTAGTGTTAAGTTTGAAAGTGGTGAAATATCTGGGAGAGCTGGATGTAATCATTATGGAGGAAATTATCAATTAAAAGGAAATAACATTCAAATTGATGCAATATTTCAAACCGAAATGGCTTGTCATGAACCCGTAGGAATAATGGAGCAAGAGCTGAAATTTCTTGATTTACTGGCTGGTTCAATTCGTTTCAAATTAAACGATGATAATTTGACCTTGATTCAGGAACATAAAGAAAATCTTGTTTTCGGGATTCGACTTGAAGAAAATCCATTAGTTTCAGGGCTGAAGCCCCTCCAATTTACGGAAACACCTGTAGCAGAAGATGTCTTGGTAAATGCAACTAGTTCATTGACTCCGGTAGCCACACCAGAAGATATCACCATAGCGACCCCGATTTCATTTATACCTCCACATAATACAATCGAATATCAAGATTTAGAAATTAATGTTTCTGTTTTTCTCCCTGAAAGTTGGATTGTAACCGAAATAGTTAACGGGCAATCTGCAATTTTCCAATCTTATCCTGCAAACAAATATGTTGGGGGGGGGGATGCGTGAGGAGGGTGATGCTAAATGTGATTTTAGCTTTGAGCCTATTGGTACAACGGTTCAGGAAAAAATCCTGCAGCTGGAGTCAAATTCTATGACAACTGTTTTGAGTAAAAATGAGATTGTTCTTCATTCTGGGGAATTCGGTTTCCAATATGAACTCAACAACATGGGGAGTTTTACTTTAATTATCACCGAAATTAACGATAGGGTTGTAACTTTAACTTGTTTTGGAGATCAAAGCTTTATATACGAGATTGGTTCTACAATATCTGCAATTGATTAAAGGATAATAATAGGGATTTAACATTGTATTTGGGTATCAAAAAAAATGAAAAAAAATATAATAAAATTGTCTTTAGATCGAAATGTAAATTATAGAATTGAAATTCAAGGCAAATTAGACAACATTTGGACTGAGTGGTATGGAAAATCAAACTTTATTTTTAGAAACGTTAGGAAAGATCTATCTGTAACGATTATTAAGGGAAAATTTGATCAGGCCGCACTCCATAGCTTGTTACGACGGCTATACTCTGTAGGCATACCGATAATATCTATTATTTGTACGGATATCAAAGAAAAAGATGACAAGGAGAATGAAAATGAATAACCTATCAACAACACAATCAAATGAACAACATTCTTTGGTGAAATCAATCCTGCTGCATGTCACCCCAGGGGCATTGGTAACAGGAGCTATTTTATTACTCAAACCACTTCTGGATTCGACTGGTTACCCGCCCTTATTCGCCTTTCTACTGGTAATTCTGTTAATTGACATACCCTTTATGCTTGGCGTGATGATCAAAGAAGGCAAGAGACTGAACGGACGAATGAGTTTGGATGGAGTTATTTTGTACCGTGAAAAACTATCTGCTAAAACATTTGGACTGATTTTTATAAGTACTTTTGTTCTTGTGTATCTTCTAATTATGTTGGTTACCCCGATCAGCACATTCTTGGCAGAGAATATTTTTTCCGGACTACCGCAGTGGTTATTCCTTGAGGAACAAACACAATATGAGGCGTATGCAAAAAATATACTTGTGGCCGTCTTTTTATTACAGCTTGTTTTAACAGGAATAGTTCTGCCTTGGGTAGAAGAGCTTTATTTCCGCGGATACCTCCTTCCGAGAATTTCTAGATATGGAAAATGGACGCCACTTATAAGTGGAATATTATTTGGGCTATATCATAGCTGGCAGTTATTTGGTTTCCCTACTGTGTTTTTATTGGGAGTGGTATTAGGTTATGTTGTTTGGTGGAAGAAAGACATACGTCTAAGTATAACCTTACATGTGATTGCAAATTCTTTCAGCCGATTAATGTTTTTAAGCATAGCGTTAACTATGTAAATAAAAAAATTATAATTGGATTGGACTTTCTGGTTTTTGTTCATTGAGAATTGATAAATATCTTTGAAATCAAAGTATATCATTCCAAAATGAGATTTTTTAACTTATTTATACAAGGAGTAATAAATGATTGAATTCAAAACCGGACTAAATGTAATCGACTGGAATTCACTGATTCAAATGTATAAAGCGGTTGATCTGGTTGTGGGATTAGCAAGAGCAGGAAAAATAGATAAAATCAAAAAATCTTTTAATAATACTTATAAGATTGTGACAGCTTGGGACGTAGATAAAATTGTAGGAGCAGGTAGGCTAATCTCAGATGGTGAGTGTTACGGTTGGATTCATGACGTAGGTGTTCATCCGGATTACCAAAAAAGAGGTGTTGGACGCGGCATTATGAAAGAACTTATTAATGACAATGAACATTTGCTATTAGGATTAACCTCATCCTTTGAAGCTGTTGATTTTTATAAGAAATTAAATTTCAAAAAACATAAAACTGCTATGGCTATATATCCAGGTAAGTCTACTTACCTGGAGGATTAAATCTTGATGTAATAAAGTGATCATTATGTTTCAAATATAGTAATCATATTAAGAGAGAATGAACATCCAATATTCTATTGTCAATAAGGTATGAATAAATAGGCAGATCATACAAAAGCAATCAGCCCTTATGCTAGGGGTATTAACCGCCCACCCGGAGGGACTTGATCCCCGAGCCACTGATTCGAAGTCAGGGGCTTTTTTATCTACCCTGTCTATGGGGGCAAATTATGTCTACAGGGTTGTAAGTGTGGGGGAAATGAGTCTATTGTGTCCATCCTGTCCATAGTTTCCAGTCCATTGGCAACAGAAAACTAGTAGGGTAACGGGCTAGGTACATTAACAATCCTAGCCTAAATTTGGGTCTCATATGGGGTAATCCGAAAGACCTGAATCCGCAATTCATGGGGTTGAAATTTATTAGACATCTATTTAAAGTACCCCAGTTGCGACTCGAACGCAAAACCTACTCCTTAGGAGGGAGTTGCTCTATCCATTTGAGCTACTGGGGCATGGCAACCCTCTGGGTTGCTTCGAGTTTGATAAAACTTCAAACTCTCTCGTAGTATAAAACTTAGCTGACAGCCTGGCAAGGTTAAAAAAAAGACCCTTCGAAAATTTTTCTCGAAGGGTCTTGAGATCTTCGTGATATTACTTGATCACACCTGAAATAATCGCCTGTTTAACCTCGGCGACTGCCTGCGTGACATGTATCTCACGTGGGCACGCCTCTGTACAGTTAAACGCTGTTCTACATCGGAATACCCCAGATTCATCATTAAGGATGTTCAGGCGCTCCTCCGCAGCTTGGTCACGAGTATCAAATATGAACCGATGGGCATTTACGATCGCTGCCGGACCGACATATTTGTCATCACTCCAAAAAGTAGGACAGGAGGAAGTGCAAGCGGCGCATAAAATACATTTGGTGGTGTCATCAAATCGCTCTCGGTCTGCGATGCTCTGCAAGCGTTCCTTGCCATCCTCTGGAATATCGTCATTGACCATAAATGGCATCACCGATTTGTAAGAATCAAAGAATGGTTTCATATCAACGATAAGGTCTTTAATCACTTTTAGTCCCAAAATCGGTTCAACTGTAATCATATTACTGTTTATATCTTGTACAAGAGCTTTACAAGCCAATCGATTGACACCGTTGATCCGCATTGCATCTGAACCACAAACACCATGCGCACAAGATCGTCTGAAGGAAAGCGTACCATCATGGTAATCCTTTACTTCTTCTAATAGGTCTAAGATTCGATCAGTAGGGTCAACGCCGTTGAGGAGATATGTGTCATATGCCGGTTTGGTTCGTCCGGCTTCAGGATTATAGCGAAATACTTTTAATGATATATCCATGGTTGCCATCCTTTAATAAACCCTTTCTTTTGGCTCATATTTACCCAACTGAACCTCTTTATAGCCTAATTTGACACCCTTGTCATTCATCCAGGCCAAAGTATGTTTGAGCCAATTTTTATCATCTCTTTTGGGGAAATCTTCACGTGCATGAGCGCCTCTGCTTTCCTTTCGAGCCAAGGCGGAGATAGCTGTGATCTCAGCAGAATCCAACAAACATCCAAGTTCCCAAACATTTAATAATTCAGTGTTGAACACCTTGCCTTTATCTGTGACACCCACATTCTGATAACGTTTTTTCAACTCTTTGATCTTATCTACAGCTTCAGCCATACCCTCTTCGGTGCGAAAAACGCCAACATGCTCCATCATCACCGTTTTCATTTCTTTGCCGATGTCTGCAGCACTTTCAGAGCCATCACTTTTCAAAATATGATCTACTTGTTTTTGGGTATAGTCTTTAGCGTCTTTTGGGAAGCTTGGGTAATCGTTTTTATTGGAAAATTCGGCAGCCTTCATTCCGGCTTGTTTACCGAAAACCACGATATCCAATAATGAATTGGTCCCCAAACGATTTGCACCATGAACCGATACACAGGCAACCTCGCCCGCTGCATAAAATCCGGGCATGACTGTATTTTTTTCATCGATCACAACTTCACCATCAACATTAGTGGGGATACCCCCCATCGCATAATGTGCTGTGGGTTGTACAGGCATCGGTTGTTTAACTGGGTCAATGCCTAAGTATGTTCGGCAAAAATCAATAATATCGGGGAGTTTGGTGAGGATTTCCTCAGCGGTGGTCACATAAGGGGTGCCATCGGGGTTGGTCCGTCCGTCTATTTTGGCATATTTATTGACTACATCGGGAGTAACATCCAAATACATATGGCTTTCGTTATTCACCCCTCGGCCATCACGGGCTTCAATGTACATTGCCCTGCTAACCACATCACGAGAAGCCAGGTCTTTTGCATTGGGGGCATACTTATCCATCAAGCGCTCGCCCTTACCATTGATCAAAACACCACCTTCTCCACGGACACCCTCAGTTATCAATATGCCAAGTTTTTTAATGCCAGTGGGGTGGAACTGGAAGAATTCCATATCTTCCATTGGGACACCTTTGCGGGCAGCAATTGCCACACCATCACCAGTATAAGCATAGGCATTGGAAGTCACTTCCCAAATACGCCCGTGCCCACCAGTAGCAAAGATCACTGTTTTAGCATGGTAGGTATGTAATTCGCCAGTGGCTAAATCTACTGCAACCACGCCAGCGGCTTTGCCATCTTGAATGATCAAGTCCAATACCTGAAATTCATCATAAAAGTTCACTTCATTTTTTACACATTGTTGGTAAAGTGTTTGCAAGATCATATGTCCTGTACGGTCAGCGGCGTATGCTGCTCGGGTCACAGGTTTGTTGGTTTCCTTATTCATATGCCCACCAAAAGGACGTTGTGCGATTCTGCCATCTTCTGTTCTGGAGAAAGGAAGTCCCATATGTTCTAATTCATAAACTACGGGGATGGCTTCTTTGGCCATGAATTCAATTGAATCCTGGTCTCCAAGATAATCACTGCCCTTGACAGTGTCATAGGTATGCCATTCCACGGTATCTTTTTCTAAATTTCCTAAAGCTGCGCCGATGCCGCCTTGAGCAGCTCCAGTATGTGATCGGGTTGGATATAGTTTACTAATCACGGCAGTATCTGCACCGCGAGAAGCATAAAGTGCAGCCATTAATCCGGCACCCCCAGCACCGACAATTACAACTTCATGTTGATGATGATTGCTCATTATTTATTCTCCTAGACCAACATCTCTGGGCGTGCACCAGCAATGATTGCAAGTGCACCAATTCCACTGACAAGAACCCATAAAATGATCAAAATCCAGTCCACTACTTTGCGGGCTTTTTTTGTGTGAAAGAAATCCATACTGACGTTTCTTAAGCCATTTACACCATGTGCGAAGGTAAAGGCCAACAATAGAATGTCATACACTTTCCATCCCCAAATTGCCCATATGTCACGTACATATAATATATCTATATTGTGAACGCCAACGATCACATCTTTGATCAATACATGGATCCAGACGAGCGGCAATAAGGCAACTGCACTATAGCGCATCCATTTCCAAGATGTAATCTCGAAATTTCTCTGTTTTTTTATTTTTCTAACTGTAGTAGTCATTATCAGTCTCCTACTCGCCCATATGTTTGATCATATTGCTTGCCATGATCCAAGCCGCGGGCAGCCAGATAATCGTGCTGATGATCAATGTGGTTTTTGCAGATTTACGTTGTTTTAAAATCTCCCAATTTTTTGGTTTTATGAGATCTAAATAGGCAATTCGAAATCCGTTTACGCCATGGTAAACGACAGAAAAAACCAAGAAAATTTCCCCCACCATAAAGAGCGGCAGTCGATATAAGACTACGGCGTGTTCATAGAGGGGAGGGTAATAATATGCGGCGGCAGTATCCACAATATGAATAGTTAAAAAGAGCAATGTGCCTAGACCAGTTATCCGATGAAGCATAAAGGCAGTTTGGCCTTCACGCCCTCGATATTTCAGATAACCTGATAAGGTTGTTTTCAATGAGGTCCAAGAAGTGGTCATTGTTTAAAACTCCTTAAATAGTTAATCCAATTTAGAAAGGATAAAGAAATGGACAGGTATTTCTGCCTGTCCATTAGATTTCAAAATGTTATTTAGCCCATATGCTTGATAAGTTCGTCACCAAACTCCGAGCACTTTACTTTAGTTGCTCCGTCCATCATTCGATGGAAGTCATAAGTGACTGTCTTGGCAGCAATTGCTTTTTCCATTGCCATCAAGATCATGTCGGCTGCTTCATCCCAGCCCATATACCGGAACATCATCTCTCCAGACAATATTACGGAGCCCGGATTGACAACGTCTTTGTCCGCATATTTTGGGGCAGTACCATGAGTAGCCTCAAATATCGCTGCTCCGGTGTTATAATTAATATTTCCACCAGGGGCGATACCAATGCCACCGATCTGAGCAGCTAGCGCATCCGATAAAAAGTCACCGTTTAAATTCATTGTGGCTAAAATATCAAAATCGCGCGCTCTGGTAATGGTTTGTTGGAAAACAATATCCGCGATCACATCTTTGACCAAAATCTTTCCTTCAGCTAAAGCAGCGTCTTGCTCCGCATTTGCAGCATCTTGACCTTTCTCAGCCTTTGTTCGTTCCCATTGTGCCCAGGTGTAGATCTTGTCACCAAATTCTCGTTCTGCAATTTCGTAACCCCATTTCATGAAAGCACCCTCGGTATATTTCATGATGTTCCCTTTATGGACCAAGGTAATACTCTTGCGATCATACTTTAATGCGTAATTGATCGCAGACCGAACAATTCTTTCTGTTCCTTCTTTAGAAACAGGTTTTAGGCCAATCCCGGCAGTGTCTGGGAATCGAATCTTGGCATATTCTTCAGGGAAAGCTTCTTTGAATAAAGCTTTAAATTTATCATTTTCAGGAGTACCATTCTCAAATTCGATGCCTGCATAAATATCTTCGGTATTTTCTCTAAAAATGACCATATCGACATATTCGGGGTGTTTTACCGGGGAAGGCACACCTTCAAAATACATTACTGGGCGCACACATGCATAAAGATCAAGTAATTTTCTCAATGCCACATTTAAAGAACGAATGCCACCACCAATCGGAGTAGTGAGGGGGCCTTTGATGCCTACCAAAAATTCATTAAATGCTTTTACTGTTTCATCAGGAAGCCAAGAACCAAATTTGTCAAAAGCTTTTTGGCCAGCATAAACTTCCATCCAATGTATTTTTCGCTTTCCACCATAAGCCTTTTCTACTGCAGCATCTAGCACTCGAATTGAAGATGCCCAAATATCCCGGCCAGTGCCATCACCCTCAATAAAGGGCAAAATTGGATTATCCGGAACATTTAGAACGCCATTGTTGATCGTAACTTTTTCGCCATTTTCAGGCACATCTAGAATCGTATAACTCATTTTGTTTGAACTCCAAATTATTTAATTATTAAAAAGCAAGCGTATTATACCGCGTTCACCATAATAGATTTTCAAATCTCCTAAAATAATTCCTTTCATCATATTTTTTGGGATGTATAATTAATCGGATCCCAACTATAATTGAAAATCAGTTCTGATTTATGGAGAACTATGGATAATAATATCACCATTAGAACAGCTATAAAAATCTTTACAGATTTTTTATGTTAGATAAAAACGGAGTATAAATGACCGAAATATCGAAAAATTCTGACCCTTTCGAGATAAAAAAAACCGCTTGGCACAGTTTATCTACTGAGGAAAGTTTAAAGAAATTGAATAGTTCCAGATCGGCTGGTCTTAAGATCGAAGAGGTTGAAAAAAGAAGAAAGTTATATGGTTCAAATAAGTTAGAAGAGGCCCCGCCCCCCAGCATTTGGGTGATGTTATGGGCTCAATTTAATGATTTTGTGATTTGGTTATTGATCGGCGCATCGATAATCTCTGCATTTCTAAATGAATGGGTAGAAGCCAGTGCGATCATGGCGATCGTGATCTTGAATGCAATTATGGGTATCATTCAAGAGCGCCGCGCAGAGGAAGCAATGGCTGCTTTGCGGCAGTTAGCCGCACCGGAGGCCCAAGTATTGCGGGACGGACACCATTTTGTGGTTCAAGCGCATGAACTGGTACCGGGGGATATTGTGATTGTCGAGGCCGGAAATTATATTCCAGCGGATGTCCGTCTAATAGAATCGATCAATCTTAAAATCGAAGAAGCGGCACTCACTGGGGAATCTGTTCCCGTACAAAAGAATGATGACCAAATCCTGTCAGTAGACGCATCCTTGGGAGACCGAAAAAATTCCGGTTTCATGGGCACACTGGCGAATTATGGGCGAGCGGTAGCTGTCGTCACCAATACAGGGATGAGTACCCAAATCGGGCGTATCGCAGAGATGCTCCAATCAGTGGAGCAAGAAGAAACGCCACTTCAAAAACGACTTGATCAATTAGGAAAAACCTTAGGTGTGGGGGCATTGATCATTAGTGCAATTGTGTTTATCGTCGGTTGGGCAAGGGGGAATGCGCCCTTAGATATGTTCCTTATCGCTGTAAGTCTCGCGATTGCAGCAGTCCCTGAAGGATTGCCCGCTGTGGTGACGATCAGTTTAGCCTTGGGCATGCGAGAAATGATCAGTAAAAATGCCCTTATCCGCAGGCTTTCCTCAGTAGAAACATTGGGGTCAGCGACTGTTATTGGCTCTGACAAGACAGGTACCCTCACTCAAAATGAAATGACCGTTACTCAAATTTCTATTGAAAAACATGATATTCATGTTACGGGCACAGGCTATCAACCCAGTGGCGGATTCCAAATCGATGGAAATGATATTGAATTAAAAGATTATCCTGCGGCACTTTCAGCTTTATGGGTAGGTGCATTGAATAATAATGCGCTCATTGAAATAGATGAAATAGGGGATTATAAAATGATTGGGGATCCTACAGAGGGATCGATCATAGTGGCGGCAGCAAAGGCGGATAAAAATTACCAGCAACTAACAAAAACTTATCCGCGAATGCAGGAGATACCCTTTGATTCAACACGAAAAAGAATGGCAACGATTCATCAGGTGCTTGACCCTCATACCGATGACCCTTCTCCATTTAAATCTGGCGATAGTAATCTAAAGAAATATGTGGTTGCCGTGAAGGGGGCTCCCGATATTATTTTAGACCTTTGCAGTAAATATATGAAGCACAACGACGTGGAAACCAAGATAGATGAGGCGATGCGTCAAAGAATCTTGAAAGCAAATGACGATATGGCAAGTAAAGCTTTACGGGTCATCGCTGTTGCGTATCGTGTCATCGATGAGCTTCCAGAAATAATGGTGCCGGAAGAAATTGAAGACGGATTGATCTTTGTTGGATTGATCGGGATGATCGACCCCCCAAGACCCGAAGTGATTGACGCACTTGCGGTGGCAAAAAATGCTGGAATACGTACAGTGATGATCACCGGTGATTATGCTCAAACTGCTATGGCGATTGCAAAGTCGATTCACCTAATTGAAGAGGGGGATGATCGGGTAATTACGGGCGCTGAACTCAACCAAATGAGTGAAACCGAACTACGAGAAGAGATCAAAAGAGTAAGCGTATTTGCCCGGGTTTCACCAGAGCATAAAGTAAGGATCGTTCAGGCACTCAGAAGTAATAATGAAGTTGTGGCGATGACGGGGGATGGAGTAAACGATGCACCCGCATTGAAACAATCTGATATTGGTGTCGCGATGGGGATTACTGGTAC
>SWCD01024083.1_pt1 | contig 24299 bp, 18 predicted proteins | sample 4693011 | NCBI WGS metagenome assembly SWCD01 (sample SAMN10267278, study PRJNA491770) | bioreactor metagenome | isolation source: DHS bioreactor inoculated with marine | place: Japan: Omine Ridge, Nankai Trough | reverse complement strand
CCCGGCAAGCCGGACTCCTCCCGTGCCTCGCGCAGCGCGCTGCGCGCGAGGTCGCGATCGCCGTCGGCGTGGCCGCCGAGCTGCAGCCAGCGGTCGAGCTTGCGATGGTGGGTCAGCAGCACGCGCGTGCCGCCACGGTCGACCAGCCATGCCGAGGCGGTGAAGTGGCCCGCCAGCCGTGCGCGCGCATACGGATCCCCGGCGGCGGCGTCCAGCTCCCGGAACAGGCGCACCGTTCCCGCCTCGCCCGGCCAGCGGCCGGCGTAATCGGCCAGCGCGGACTGCAGGTCGTACGATTGGTCGTTCGAATCGCCCATGCTGCGCTGCCGCATGCCGGTTGCCGGAAGCGGCCATTATCGCCGCCAGCGCTTCGCGGCGCTTGTGGACTGGAAGCGGCTTTGGCAAGGTAGGCCGGCCGTGGCCCTCGGGCAGGCGGTCAACCTGTCCACGCGCCGCGCCGTTCCCGGCCGGCGCCACGCACGCTAGGGGATCACCAGATGTCCAACGGACTCTTCATCATCAAGCCGGTCGAGCCGCAGCCGCACGTCGATGCCGGCGAACCGGTCGAGGGCAGCATCGAGGGCGAGGCCAGCCTGCGCCGCGTGCTGACTGCGCGGCACCTGGTACTGCTCGGCATCGGCGCGATCATCGGCGCCGGCATCTTCGTGATCTCCGGCCAGGCCGCGGCCAACCACGCCGGCCCGGCGATCATGCTCAGCTTCGCGCTGGCGGGACTGGCCTGCGCCTTCGCCGGCCTGTGCTATGCGGAGTTCGCGGCGATGATCCCGGTCTCCGGCAGCGCCTACAGCTACACCTACGCCACCCTCGGCGAGGCGGTCGCCTGGTTCGTCGGCTGGAGCCTGGTGCTCGAATACCTGTTCGCGGCCTCGGCGGTCGCGGTGGGCTGGGCAGGCTATGCAAGCGGCCTGCTGCATACCATGGGCGTCGACCTGCCGGCCGCCATCGCTTCGGCCCCGATCGCCTACGACAACGGCGATTACGTCCACACCGGCGGCCTGCTCAACCTGCCGGCGGTGCTGATCGCGCTGGCGGTGATGGTGCTGTGCTACGTCGGCATCCGCCAGTCGGCGACCGCGAACGCGATCATCGTGGCGGTCAAGGTGCTGGTGATCCTGCTGTTCATCGGCTTCGGCCTGCAGTACGTCGACACCTCCAACTGGCATCCGTTCATCCCGCCGAACCAGGGCGGCGACCACTTCGGCGTGATGGGCGTGCTGCGCGGCGCGTCGATCGTGTTCTTCGCCTACATCGGCTTCGACGCCGTGTCCACGGCTGCGCAGGAAGCCAAGAATCCACAGCGCGACATGCCGATCGGCATCATCGGCTCGCTGGTGGTCTGCACCATCCTCTACATCGTCGTCGCCGCGGTGATGACCGGGATGATCCCCTTCAGCCAGCTCAATACGGCCGAGCCGGTGGCCACCGCGCTGGGACCGTACCCGGATCTGCTGTGGCTGAAGACCGCGGTGCAGATCGGCGCGGTCGCCGGCCTGTCCTCGGTGATCCTGGTGATGATGATGGGACTGCCGCGCATCTTCTTCGCCATGGCCCGCGACGGCCTGCTGTTCAAGTTCCTGGGTGACGTGCACCCGAAATTCCGCACGCCGCACAAGGCGACCGTGCTGGTGGGCGTGGTCGCCGCGGTCATGGCCGCGCTGTTCCCGCTGGGGGTGCTCGGCGACCTGGTGTCGATGGGAACGCTGCTTGCGTTCGCCACCGTCTGCGTTGGCGTACTGGTGCTGCGCTATACCCGGCCCGACCTGCATCGCCCGTTCCGGGTGCCGTTCGCTCCGGTGATCTGCGTCCTTGGCGCGCTGTCCTGCCTGTCGCTGGTCATCATCACCGTGGTGCAGAACCCGGTGAACCTGCGCCTGATCGTCGGCTGGACGGTGTTCGGCTTCCTGATCTACTTCGGCTACGGCTACCGCCACAGCAGGCTGCGCAAGCAGCGTGCCCAGGCCTGACCGCGGCTGCGGACGCGAAGCATGACCGCCAGGAAGATCGGCCCGGTGCTGGCGACCTTCGTGGTCGCCAACAACATGATCGGCTCGGGGTTCTTCCTGCTGCCGGCGACGCTGGCCAAGTCCGGCGGCGTCACCGCGCTGGCCTGGCTGCTGGGCACGCTGCTGGCGGTGGTGCTGGGCGGCGCCTTCGCGCGGCTGGCGCGCGAATATCCTGGCATGCAGTCGCCCGACGACTACGTGCGCCCGGCGCTGGGTCGCGACATGGGCTTCCTGGCCACGGTGCTGTACTGGATCTCGTCGTGGATGGGCAACAACGCCATCGCGGTGGCGGCGTTCGGGTATCTCGTCCTGCTGCTGCCGATCGGCGACAGCCAGACCGTGCGACTGGTCGGGCAGATCACGCTGATCTGGCTGATGTTCGCGCTGAACCTGATGGGGCCACGACCGATCGCGCGCTTCCAGTCGTTCTGCGTGGTGTTCGGCCTGTTGCCGGCGGCGGTGGTGCTGACCGCCGGCTGGGCCAGCTTCGATCCGGAACTGTATCGCGCGACCTGGAACGTCACCAACCAGTCCGATGCGGCCGTGGTGTTCGGTTCGCTGTCGACGATCTTCTGGGCCTTCGTCGGCCTGGAGACCGGGGCGATGGTGGCCGGCGTGGTCCGCGACCCGGACCGCAACGTGCCGATCGCCACCATCGGCGGCATCGCCATCGCCGGCGTGATCTACCTGGTGTCGTCGGTGCTGATGATGGGCATCGTGCCCGCAAAGGAAATGGCGGCTTCCGGCGCGCCATTCGCGCTGGTGGCCGGCAAGATGTTCGGCGCCTGGGCGATCCCGATCATCGCCGCCGCCGCCGCGCTCAAGGCCACCGGCACGCTCGGCGGCTGGATGCTGGTCACCGGCGAATCCGGCGCCCGCGCCGCGCAGCGCGGCCTGTTGCCGTCGGTGTTCGGGCGCGTGCGGGCAAACGGTTCCGCCGGCTGGGGCCTGCTGATCATCGCACTGTCGATGACGATACTGGCCTTCGTCAGCTCCTCGCCCACGGTCAGCGGCCAGTTCGAGTGGCTGATCAACGTAGTCGTGATCCTGGTGGTGATGGCCTACATCGCCGCCGGCCTGAGCCTGATGCTGGGGACGAAGGAGCGCCCATCGGAGCTTCGCGAACGTCTGCTCGGCATGGGTGCGCTGGTCGCCTGCGGCCTGCTGGTGTATTCGACCCCGGTCGATACCCTGGTCGGCGCGGCGATCCTGGTGCTGCTGGCGTGGGCGGCGTGGCGCGGGTTCGGTCGCAACCGCGCGGCGCCCGACGCGCTAAAATCGGAGGCATGAGCGATGCCCTGCCCTACGACCACCATCGCCTGTGCGAACTGGCCGGCGAACTGATCGTCAACGTGCGCGAACTGTCGGCGCGCGGCTGGACGCCGGCCACCAGCAGCAACTTCTCCCTCCGCCTCGACGACCGCCATGCCGCGATCACCGTCTCCGGCCGCGACAAAGGCAAGCTGCGCGAAGCCGATGTCATGGTCGTGGATTTCGACGGCAAGGCCGTGGGCAGCGACCACCGCCCGTCCGCCGAGACCCTGCTGCACACCCAGCTCTACAAGCGATTCCCCGAAGTAGGCTGCGTGCTGCATACCCATTCCCAGGCCCAGACCGTGGCTTCGCGCCTGTATGCCGGCGCCGGCCACGTGCACCTGCAAGGCTACGAGCTGCTCAAAGCCTTCGCCGGCAATACCACCCACAAGGACGAACTCGAGCTGCCGGTCCTGCCCAACACCCAGGACATGGCGACCCTGGCCGCCCAGGTCGACGCCCTGCTCGACCGCGGCCGGATGTGGGGCTATCTGATCGACGGCCACGGCCTCTACGCCTGGGGCCACGACATGGCCGAAGCGCGGCGCCATCTGGAGGCGTTCGAGTTCCTGCTGGGCTGCGAACTGGAACTGCGCAGGCTGCGGTAGGGCGAGTCTCGATCCGCCGCTTCGTTTCGACACGCTGCTGCATCCCAGCCACCGTTGGGCTCCGACGTGCCAACGGATATCGCGGGCGGCAACCACCCTTCAACGGCGGGGTGGCGGGGACGTAGCCCCGACCTACGGCTGGCACCGGCCCGTCGTTGGATCTCGACATGCCAACGGGTATCGCAGGCGGCAACCATCCTTCGGCGGCGGGTCGGGGGGCACAGGTCGGGGTTGCGCTCCCGCCAACACCGGGGCGTCGGGGGCGTAACCCCGACCTACGGCTGGCCTGTTAATCTTGGGACCATTCCTTGCACGCTCCTTGCGCCATGAGCCGCCTCCGCATCTTCGCCGACGACACTCCCGACACGCCGGAATTCACCAGCCACGACGGCGACGCCATCGCCCGCGAACTGGCCAGGATCGGCGTCGGCTTCGAACGATGGCAGGCTTCTCAACCGATCGGGGCCGGCGCGACGCCGGAGGCGGTGATGGACGCCTACCGCGGCGACATCGACCGCATCAGCGCCGAGCGCGGCTTCACCACCATCGACGTGGTCAGCATCGCCCCGGACAACCCCAGGCGCGAGGAAATGCGCGCGAAGTTCCTCGACGAGCACTACCACGAGGAAGACGAGGTGCGCTTCTTCGTCGCCGGTTCCGGCCTGTTCACCCTGCATGTCGACGACAAGGTCTACGAGGTCGAATGCGTCAAGGGCGACCTGATCTCGGTGCCCGACGGCACCACGCACTGGTTCGACATGGGCGCGGAACCGGAGTTCGTCGCCATCCGCTTCTTCCAGCAGCCAGACGGCTGGATCGGCCACTTCACCGGCACCGACATCGCACGGAAATTCCCGCGCTACGAGAGAACGAAGGGTCCTTGATTTCCTTGTAGGAGCGACGTGAGTCGCGAGCTTTTCGTTCTTGGCGGGATAAGTTCGCGACTCACGTCGCTCCTGCAGAACCCCTCCCGCATGCACGCCACCATCCTCACCGACATCGAAGGCACCACCAGCAGCATTTCCTTCGTCAAGGAAGTGCTGTTCCCGTACGCGCGTCGCGAGCTGCCGCGCTTCGTGCGCAAACATGGCGAAGAGCCGGAAGTGCGCCGCTGGCTCGATGTGGTGGCGGCGGAGAACGGCGGCATCTGCCAGGACGCGATGATCGTCGAGACCCTGCAGGGCTGGATCGACGAGGACCGCAAGCACACCGCGCTCAAGGCGCTGCAGGGCCTGCTGTGGGCCGACGGCTACCGCGGCGGCGACTTCACCGCGCACGTCTATCCCGACGCGGCCGACGCGCTGCACCGCTGGCACGCGGCCGGACACCGGCTGGCGGTTTATTCCTCCGGATCGGTGGCGGCGCAGAAGCTGTTCTTCGGCCACTCCGACGCCGGCGACCTGCTGCCGCTGTTCGACGCCTTCTTCGACACCGAGACCGGCGGCAAGCGCGAGGCCGGCAGCTACCGCCGCATCGCAGCGGCGCTCGACCGCGCGCCCGGCGACATCCTGTTCCTGTCCGACGTGGTCGCCGAGCTGGATGCCGCGCGCGAGGCCGGCCTGCACACGGTGCTGGTCGACCGTCGCGACGATTACCCGCAGCCGCGCAGCGACGATGCCAGCCACGGCCACGCGCGCGTTGAAAGTTTCGCGGACATCGATCCCGACGCCACCTGAAGCGCCCGGCCCCCTGTAGGAGCGCCCCTTGGGCGCGATGGCTTTACCGGTAATGCCTGCCGCGCGCATGCTCCATGACAGCATGGGACGCTCCTACAGAGGTTGAGGACGCTTCGCTGTCAGGGCTGCGCTTCCTGCAGCCGATACGTGGTCGCCGCACGCTGTTCGCCCTGCCAGGCATCGAAAGCCCGCGCTTCGACGCGATGCTCGCCGGCGCCAATGCCGGTCGGCAGCACGCCGCGCCACAGGTGCGCGGACGGCTCCGCTTCCGGCGAGCGGTCATAGCCGCGCAGGTCGTCGGCGAGGTCGTCGCGCATGTTCTCCACCAGCAGGCGCGGATCGGGTTGCGACACTTTCGCCATCGGCCTCCAGTCGCCGCCGTCGACGCGATATTCCACCCGCGTGCCGTCCTGGCCCATGAATACGTTGGCGTACACGCCCCAGGCCGGATAGGCGCCGGCGCGTAGCACGTTTGGCGCATGCAGCGCCATCGCGGCGGTGGACGATGGATCGCCTTGCCCGGGCCGCGCAGGATGCCAGGCCAGCGCATGGGCGCCGTCGCGCCCGACGTGCAGCGTCGCATACCCGTTCGGCGTGCCGTCGCTCATGGTTGCGTCCGGAATGCCCGCGGCGTCCTTGACGCCCGACCAGTAGGCGCCACAGGCGGCGCCGACGTTGTATTCGTGCAGTGGCCGCGCGCCGTGCCAGCCGGTCGAAGCATCGTGGTACCAGTGCCGCTGGGTGTGGGTATGCGCGCTGAGCACCAGCAGGTGCGGGAAGCCCTGCAGCAGTGCGAACAGGCGCTCGCGGTCGGCGTCGCGGAACGTGTTCCTGCCCGGCGGCTCGAACAGCGGAATGTGCAGGCCCAACACCAGCAGGCGGTCCTTCGGCACCGTCGGCAGGTAGGCTTCGAGGAAGGCGAACTGGTCCTCGCGCAGCCCGCCCGTATAGCCGGGCTTGCCGCCGGGCTGGAAGACCACGTCATCGAGCATGACGAAGGTGGCGTACTCCTCTTCCCATGCATAGGTGTCTGGCCCGAAATGGCGGCGGAAGGTCTGCAGCGACCCGGCATCGTCCGAAGCATCCCGGTTGACGTCGTGGTTGCCGGCCACGTGCAGCCAAGGGATGCCAAGCGACGCGGTCACCGAATTGACCCGGGGATACAGCGACAGGTCGTCGTCGACGATGTCGCCGAGGCTGATCCCCAGGCCCGCCTGCGTCCTGCCGGCCAGCGGTTCGACAATGTCGCGCCGGTAGTAGTCGACGTCGGCCGGGGATTTCGGCTGCGGATCGGCGAACACCAGCACGTCCAGGCCACCGGCAGCGGCCGGCGCCCGCTGCAACGGAAAATCGAATTGCGAGCGCAGCTTGCCCGCGGCGATCCCGGCATACCGCAGCGGGATCGCGCGCTTGGCCGGCTGCTGGCGCCAGAATCCCGGCAGTCCTTCGCCTGCAACCGGTACCCGCCATCCCGCGGGCTTGACCACGAAGACCGCCTGCCCCGCCCTCACCGGCAGCACGTAGCGGCCCTGCGCATCGGTCCGGGCCACTTCACGTCCGTTCGAAACCGCGACGTCCGCGATGCCCGGCTCACCGGCGTCGTGCCGGCCATTGCCGTTGGCATCGTCGAACACCGCCCCGCCGGAGACCCGGGCCAAGGCACATCCGCACCAGAGCAGGCAAGCGATGGCACATCCGGATCGACGCATCGGCAGCGGCTCCAGGATCCTCGATCCGGCCATTATGCGGCGTTGCCCGGACTTGGCCAGCACTCCCGCGCTTGTCATAGAATGCATGCAACGGCCATCGGGACGGGCCGAGACGACGCAGGGGAAGTCATGGGCGCACGGAGGGCAATGGCACTCGCCTGGCTGGCAGTGCTCATGCTGCCAGTGGCGCTGCATTGCGGGCCGGCATCGGCCCAATCCGCGCTGCGCCTGTCCGCAACGCACGCCGAAGTCCCGCTTTCGCCGCACCTGGCCTACCGCCACGATGCCGGCGCCGTCGACCAGGCCAGCGATGCCTTCCGCCGATTCGCCGCGGGCGAGTTCGCGCCGCTGCCCGGCGGGAAGTCCGAGTTCGGCTTCCAGCCGGGCGCCTTCTGGTTCCACGCCGAGATCGTCAACCTTGACCAACACGACCAGCGCTGGCTGCTGATCCAGCAGTATGCGCTGAGCGACTACGTCGACGTCTACGTGCGCTATCCGGACGGACGCATCGCCCACCAGGCCGGCGGCGACCACCGCCCGTTCTCGGTGCGCAGCGTCGACGACCGCCACCCCAACTTCCTGCTCGACCTGCCGACCGGCCAGCCGGTCGAGTTGATGGTGCGGGTGCAGAGCGAAAGCTCGATGCAGGTGCCGCTGGTGCTGATCACGCCCACCGCGTTCGTCGGGCTCGCGCACAACGCCCAGTTCGCCATCGGCAGCTACTACGGGATCCTGCTGGCGCTGTTCTTCTACAATCTGGTGTTGTGGCTGATGCTGCGCGACGCCAGCTACTTCTGGTACCTGTTCCACATCTCCGCCTTCGGCCTGGTGCTGTTCACCCTCAACGGCTTCGGCTTCCAGTACCTGTGGCCCAACTCGCCGTGGCTGGCGGACAAGTCCGTGCCGCTGTCGATCTGCCTGGCGCTGATCGGCATGCAGCAGTTCGCGCGGACCTTCCTGGGCCTGAAGCAGCGGTGGCCGCGCGGCAACCTGGTCAGCGTGGCGATCATCGCGTTCTTCCTGCTGCTCGGGATCGCCTCGCTGTGGCTGCCGTACCGCATCTCCACCCCGATCGCCGCGCGCGCGGTGCTGGTTGGCGTGCTGTGGATCGTGGTCGCCGGCGTGGTCGTCGTGCGCCGCGGCTACATGCCCGCACGATTGTTCCTGCTGGCCTGGGCGATGTTCCTGCTCGGCACCACGGTTTTCACCGTGGTCGCGTTCGGGCTGCTGCCCAAGACCTTCATCACCGAATACGGCGTGCAGATCGGTTCGGCGCTGGAGATGCTGCTGCTCTCGCTGGCGCTCGGCAACCGCTATGCGGCGCTGCGCAAGGAAAACGAGCGCATCGTCATCGAGTCCAGGGACCGGCTCGAGCGCCAGGTCGCACGGCGCACGCAGGAGGTGCGCAGCGCCCTGACCCAGCTGGAGGAAGCGCACGGCCGCCTGCGCGACTCCAGCCGTCGCGACGGACTGACCGGCCTGTACAACCGCACCTATTTCCATGAGGCCTTCGAACAGCAGCTGGCCGCGTGCCACGCCTCGCGGAGGCCGCTGTCGCTGCTGATGATCGACCTGGATCATTTCAAGTCCATCAACGATCGCTACGGCCACATGGTCGGCGACGAATGCCTGCGCTTCGCGGCGCAGCGGATCGGCAAGGTGATGCGCGCGCACGACGACGCCCTGCTGGCGCGCTTCGGCGGCGAGGAGTTCGTGGTCGGCTTGCCCGGGCACGACCTGCACGACGCGGTCGAGGTGGCCGAAAGCCTGCGCCGATCGCTGGTCGAGGCGCCGCTGCAAGCGCAGGGCCACGACATCCGCGTATCCGCCAGCGTCGGTGTCCACACCATCGCGCCCGGATCTGTCGACAGCATGAACCGCGCGCTGGAAATCGCCGACCGCGCCCTTTACCAGGCCAAGGCCAACGGCCGCGACTGCGTGAAGACCTCGATCAGCGCGGCCTGAGCGGCGCAACCGCCCGCCTGCGGGCGACTGCGATGCGCGACGACCGGCAGGCAGGCCGCGTCAAGCACGGGATCAAGCCTTGCCGGACGGCAAGCCTGCGAACACGCCCTCCGCGACCATCCGCACGATGGTCGCCACTTCGCCATTGAGCGCGCGGTCGTGGTGGAGGAAGGGAATCTGTTCGCGGATCAGGGCGTGCGCGGCGGCGACCGCGGCGCCGGGTCCGAAGGCGTCGGCGTCGGCGAGTTCGGCGCGCAGGGCTTCGACTTCGGCGAGGAAGCGCGGGTAGTCGGCATCGTCGCGCGCCGGCCCGCCCTGCACCTTCGACGCCAGCGCCTGCGCATCGGCGCGCCGCGCCAGGTCGCGGGCGGCGTTGATCATGTCGCGGCGCAGGTCCAGCGCCTGCGCGGCGGTGTACAGCTCCAGCGCCAGCACCTTGCCCAGGTCGTCGGCCATCGCCAGCACGTGGCGCGCCTCGTTGGCGCCCATCGAGACGTGGTCTTCGGCGTTGGCCGAGGTCGGGATCGAATACACGCTGGCAGGCATCGCGCGGCTGGTCAGGTCGTTGACGATCGCCGCGGCGGTGTACTGCACGATCATGTGGCCGGACTCGGTGCCGTCCTCGTTGCCGATCAGGAACGCCGGCAGCCCGTCGCTGGTGGCCGGGTCGACCAGCTTGTTGAGCCTGCGCTCGCTGATCGACGCCAGCACCGGGATCGCCGCCTTGACGTAGCTCATCGCCAGCGCCAGCGGCATGCCGTGGAAGTGGCCGGCGGAAATCACCTGTTGCTCGATCGGCAGTTCGTCGGCGTGTTCGGCGTTGCGCTGCGGGAATACCAGCGGATTGTCGGTCACGGCGTTGAGTTCGACCTCGAACACACGCTTGGCCTGTTCCACCGCGTCGCGCACCGCGCCGTGCACCTGCGGTACGCAGCGCAGGCTGTAGCTGTCCTGCGGCTGGTGCTTCTTGCCGCCGCGGAACGGCTTGAAGCGCTGGTAGAACTTCTCGCGGCCGTGGCGCTGGCCGAACGGCACCCAGTCCCAGCCGATGTCGAAACTCAGCTGCCGGGACTGGGCGTTGTCCCAGCTCTGCGGCAGCCACGGGCGGAAGCGCGGCACCAGGTGGTAAGCGATATCGGCCAGGGTCGAGCCGCCGAACAGCGTGCGCAGGTTCGCGGCTACCTGCACCTGTCCCGGATGCGGACGCAGCGCGTGCACCTGTTCGTCGAAGGCGTTGAGGCGGCCGGCAAAGGCGTCGATGCTCATCGCCGCGGCCAGGTCGGCGACCTCGAGCAGGTCTTCGAGCCGGTGCAGCGCCAGCACCCCGGTGGCGAGCATCTGCGCGGTTCCGTTGTTCAGCGCCAGGCCTTCCTTGTACGACAGCGACACCGGCTGCAGGCCGGCGCGCTGCAGCGCCTGCGCGCCCGGCATGCGCTCGCCGTCGACGAAGGCCTCGCCGCCGCCTAGCAGCACGATCGCAAGATGCGACAGCGGCGCGAGGTCGCCGCTGGCACCGACCGAACCCAGCGCCGGCACCACCGGCACGACGCCGGCGTTGAGCAGCGCCGCCAGCGCCTGCAGGGTATCGACGCGAATGCCGGAGTGCCCGCGCAGCAGCGTGTTGATGCGGATGCACAGCATCGCCCGCACCACGTCCGCGGCCAGCGGCTCGCCGACGCACACGGCGTGGGTGACGATCAGGTTGGTCTGCAGCTCTTGGTGCAGCGAGCGTCCGGACGCCGGCGCGCCCGGCAGTTCGTCGCGCAGCGGGTGCGCGCCGAGCAGCCGGTCGGCGTTGCTGCCGAAGCCGGTCGAGACGCCGTAGATCGGCTCCTCCCTGCGCACCTGCTCGGCCAGGAACTCCGCAGCGCGCGCGACCGCGACGAGCGCAGACGCGTCGAGCTCGACGCTGGCGCCCTGCGCAACCATGACCAGCTGGTCGCGGGTGAGGGATTGGCCGTCGAGGCGGATGGATTTCATGTCGTGGGTCCTGCTGCGTGAATGGTCATGTGGCTAGCCGTAGGAGCGGCTTGCAGCCGCGAGCTTTTGTCCTGGCGATTGCGAAACCAAGAGCTCGCGGCTGCAAGCCGCTGCTACGGGGCACGGGTGGTCAGTGCGCATCCTGCGCCCCTCATTGCTTGCGCTCGACCAGCAGTGCCGCCGCCAGCTCGGCTTCGGCGACCTCGAACTGTTCGCCGCGGCGCAGGTCCTTGACGGCCACCATGCCGCGGGCGGCCTCGTCGCCGCCGCGGATCACCACGAAGCGGATGCCGGCGCGATCGGCGTACTGCAGCTGCTTGGCCAGCTTGCGCGGCTCCAGCTGCGATTCGACGTTCAGGCCCGCGGCGCGCAGCTGCTGCGACAGCGACAGCGCGTGGCCAAGAGCCTCGTCATCGAGCAGCGTGACCAGCACGTCGACCGAACTCTCCGCCGCTGCGAGCAGGCCCGCCTCGCGCAGCTGCCAGAACAGCCGCGTCAGGCCGATCGAGATGCCGACGCCCGGCAATTTCGATTTCGTGTAGTGGCCGGCGAGGTCGTCGTAGCGGCCGCCGGAGCAGATCGAGCCGACCTGCGGATGGGCGTCGAGCGTGGTCTCGTAGACCATGCCGGTGTAATAGTCGAGGCCGCGTGCGATCGAGAGGTTGAGCGCGTAGCGCGATTCGGGGACGCCCATCGCCCGGATTCCCTGCAGCACCTGGCGCAACTCATCGCGGCCCTGCTCGAACATCGGCGTGCCGTCGCCGAGCGCATCCAGTTTCGCCAGCGCGTCGGCGTGGCTGTTCGAGCGCAGCTGCGAGAACGCCATCAGCTTCGCGACCAAGCCTTCCGCCAGGCCGAAGCCCTCCCCCATCAGGGTCGCGCGCACCGCGTCGACGCCGCGCTTGTCGAGCTTGTCGATCTCGCGAAGTACCGCCAGCTGGCGTCCGCCTTCGATGCCCAGGCCTTCGAAATAGCCGCGCAGCAGCTTGCGATGGTTGAGGCCGATGGTGAACTCGCCGATCGCCAGCGACTCGAACACGGCGTGGATCACCGCCGGGATCTCGGCATCGAAGCGGATCGAGAGCACATCCTTGCCGACCACGTCGATGTCGCACTGGTGGAACTCGCGGAAGCGGCCGCGCTGCGCGCGCTCGCCGCGATAGACGCGCTGCATCTGGTAGCGGCGGAACGGGAACGCCAGGTCGTGCTCGTGCTCGGCGACGTAGCGCGCCAGCGGCACGGTCAGGTCGAAACGCAGCGCAAGCTCCGGCAGGCCGCCATCCCCCTTCTCCAGCGCACCGGTGGACTGCACGAAATACACCTGGCGCTCGGTCTCGCCGCCGGACTTGGTCAGCAGCACCTCGGACAGTTCGAACACCGGCGTTTCCACCGGCAGGAAGCCGTAGCGCTCGAAGGTCAGGCGGATCGTGCCCAGCATGCGCTGGAAGGCGATCTGGTCGCGCGGCAGCAGCTCCATGACTCCGGGCGGCGTGCGGGGCTTGATCAAGGCGGGACTCCGGACGGATACGCAATCGATACAGTTTAGCGGCTGGGCCGGAACCGTTTCGGTCGACACCCCGGGGAAAGGCAGCGGGAAGTGGGCCGGCTTCATTCATCGCTTGCGCGGAGCGGATTTTCCGCGCAATTCCGGGCGACAAGTGGCCCTAGCCCCTGGCCCCCGCTATTGCCGCGACCCGCATCGCCTCTTTACAATGCGCGGCTCACCCAGTCGGGGTGTAGCTCAGCCTGGTAGAGCGCTACGTTCGGGACGTAGAAGTCGCAGGTTCAAATCCTGTCTCCCCGACCAATTGAATCAATGGGTTACAAGAAACCGGCCCACGCCGGTTTTTTAGTGGCTGCCGGTTCCCGACGGCCCCGGGACTCCGACCGCATGCGCAAGCAGCCACCGCATTCCGCGTCCACCAGGCCCCGCCTGCTGCAGGGCCGCCTGCTGGTCTTGGCCGGGATCCTGCTGTCGGCTGTGAACCTGCGCACCGCGGTCACCTCGATCACGCCGCTGCTCGACGACCTGGGCCGGGTGTTCGGTTTCGGCGCCAGCGTGGCCGGCGTGCTGGGCATGCTGCCCAGCGCGGCGTTCGCGGTCTTCGGTGTCGCCACGCCCGCCATCGCCCGCCGCATCGGGCTGGAACGCGCCGTGCTGGCGTCGATGCTGCTGGCCGCCGCGGGCCTGGTGCTGCGCTCGCTCGCCGCCGGTACCGGGGGGCTGCTGGCCGGTTCGATCATCGCGCTGGCCGGCATGGGCATCGGCAACGTGGTGCTGCCGCCGCTGGTCAAGCGCTACTTCGCCGATCGCGTCGGCGCGCTGAGCACGCTCTACATCACCGCGCTGCAGCTAGGCACGATCCTGCCGGCGCTGGTCGCGGTGCCGGTCGCGGCCGCGGTCGGGTGGCGCATCTCGATGGGCGCCTGGGCGCTGCTGGCGATCGCCGCCGCGCTGCCGTGGATCGGCGTGCTGCGGATCGAGCGGCGTGCCGGGACCACCCTTGCCAGGTACCACGAGCGGGCCGTCACCAAAGGCGACGAGGCGCCGGAACTGGTCGCGCCAGCGGCGCGCGGCAGGGTCTGGCGCACTTCGCTAGGCTGGGGCATGACGCTGATGTTCGGCATGACCTCGCTGGCCACGTATGCGATGTTCACCTGGCTGCCCAGGCTGCTGACCGAAGCCGGCGCAAGCCCTGCATTTGGCGGCGCCATGGTTGCGCTGTACTCGGCGCTGGGACTGGTCGCCGCGCTGTCGATCCCGGCGCTGGCGGTGCGGATGCCAAATCCGTTGCCGATCGTGCTCGCCTGCGTGGCCTGCCAGTCGGGCGGCTTCGCCGGCCTGCTGCTGGCGCCGATGGCGCTGCCGCTGCTGTGGGTGTCGTTGGTCGGACTCGGGGCCAGCACCTTCCCGCTGGGCCTGACCCTGATCAACCTGCGCACGCGCACGCCCGGCGGTTCGGCGGCGCTGTCGGGCTTCATGCAGGGCGTCGGCTATACGCTGGCCTGCCTCGGGCCGCTGCTGTTCGGCATCCTGCGCGAAGCCACGCACGGCTGGGCCTGGCCGTTCGCGATGCTCGGCGCCAGCGTGCTGGTGATGGCGGTCGGCGGTTGGCACGCATGCAAGCCGCGGGTGCTTGAGGATGCTTGGTAGAGCGACGCCACCTGCCCCCCTGTAGGAGCGCACCTGGGCGCGACGAGGCATTACCGGTGAAGCCTGGTCGCGCCCAGGTGCGCTCCTACAGGGCGGTTTCCGGCACACGCAGCTCGTCGAGACGCGCATGCAATGCATCCAGGCGCAGATCGGCGTGCGCGCCGGGCGAGACGCGCGCGGCTAGGCTCGCTTCGGGATCGCCATCGGTCCAGCGCGCCGGATCGGCCGCCTGCCGGTAGGCCTCCCGGAACGGCATGCCCTGCCTGGCCATGTCGACCGCGAGGTCGGTGGCATACATCGAAGGCTCCAGCGCCGCGCGCATGCGCTCGGCCTTCCATTCCAGTCCACGCATCAGGCCGGGCAGCAGGGCCAGCGCCTGCAAGCCCTTGCCGAAGCCGTGGAACAGCGCGCCCTTGCTGAGCTGCAGGTCGCGGTGGTAGCCCGACGGCAGCGACAGCAGCTGTTCGATCTCGCAGCGCGCGGCGGCGACGCTGGCATAGCTGGCGCGCATCAGTTCGATGACATCGGGATTGCGCTTGTTGGGCATGATCGAGCTGCCGGTGGTGTATTGCGCCGGCAGCGCCACGAAGCCGAACTCGGCGCTGGTGAACAGGCCCAGGTCCCAGGCCAGGCGGCGCAGGTCGAGCATGGCGCTGCCGAGCGACTCCAGCGCCGCCATCTCGAACTTGCCGCGCGATAGCTGGGCATATGCCGGCGACACCTGCAGGCGCGCGAACCCCAGCACGGTGGTGGCATGGTCGCGATCCAGCGGCAGGTTGACGCCATAGCCGGCGGCGCTGCCCAGCGGGTTGGTGTCGATCCAGGCGCAGGTTTGCCGCGCGCGCCAGGCATCGTCGATGAAGGCCTCGGCCCAGCCTGCCCACCACATCCCCAGCGAGGACACCACCGCGCGCTGCAGGTGGGTGTAGCCCGGCAGCGGGACATCGCCCTCGGCCCGCGCGCGCTGCAGCGCGACATCGGCGGCTTCGACGCACAGCGCCTGCACGCTCTGCAGCCTTTCCTTCAACCATAGCCGCGTCGCCACCAGCACCTGGTCGTTGCGGCTGCGGCCGGTGTGGATGCGCCGGCCGCTGTCGCCAAGGCGCTCGACCAGGCGCGCCTCGATCGCGGAATGACCGTCCTCGTACTTCGCGTCCAGGACGAAGCTGCCGCTGCGGAAATCGGCCGCCAAGGCATCGAGTTCACACAGCATGTCCACCAGCTCCGCATCCGACAGGATGCCGATGCGCTGCAGGCCCTCGGCATGCACCTTGCTCGCGGCGACGTCGTGCAGGAAGAATTCGCGATCCAGCACCACGTCGTCGCCGGCCAGGAAGGCCTGGATGCCGGCATCGACGGTGACGCCGGGCTTTTGCCAGAGCAAATCGGACATGTCGTATTCCTCGTTGCTTTCCCAGGAGCGGCTTATGGCCGCGAGCTCGCTGGCCGAAAAGCTCGCGGCTACAAGCCGCTCCTACGGATGGTCGGTCGGGATGCCTTCGAGTTCGGGGTAACCGAAGGCCAGGTTGAGGTTCTGCAGCGCCTGCGTCGCCGCGCCCTTCAGCAGGTTGTCGAGCACCGCGACCACCACCAGGCGCCTGCCGTCGGCGGACAGGGCGAAACCGCCGACTTCGGCGCCGTGGCGACCGGCGATGCGGCTGACCCACGGCGCATCGTCGCTGACGCGCAGCAGCGGATCGCCGGCATAGCGCGCGGCATAGCGCTGCCGCACCGCCTCCAGGGTCGTCGGCTCGCGCAGGTGCAGGTTGGCGGTGACCGTGAGTCCGCGGAAATGCGGCGCGACGTGCGGCATGAACTCGACCGGGTGCCCCAGCTGGCGCGCGGCTTCGCGCTCGTGGATATGGTCGACCAGCGCATAGGGCATCAGGTTGTCGCGCAGCTTGTCCGGATCGTTGCGCTCCGAGGGCGTGGTGCCGGCCCCGGAAAAACCGGACACGCCGAAACACTGCACCGGGCCATCCAGCAGCTCGAGCATCGGCGCCGTGGCGAACTGCATGGCGCTCGCATAGCAGCCGGGATTGCTGATGCGACGCTGGCCCGCGTACCGCTGGCGCGTGAGTTCCGGCAGCCCGTAATACCAGGCGTCGTCGAAGCGATGGTCGGCCGACAGGTCGACGACCACCGGATCGGCGCCTGCCGCGTCAAGATCGGCCAGGTAGTCCGCGGCCTTGCCGTTGGGCAGCGCCAGCACCCAGGCGTCCGCCGCCTGCCCGGCCAGCTGGCCGGGCGCCAGGTTCGCATAGCGCAATCCGCCCCGGTATTCCGGCACCTGCGCCGACACCGGCTGGCCTTCGAGTTCGCGCGAGGACACGCAGGCAAGCTCGAAGCCGGGGTGCCCGACGATCAGGCGGATCAACTCCGCGCCGGTATGGCCGCGCGCGCCGATGATGCCGACGGTCCTAGCCACGGGCGCCATCCCCCCGCTCCAGCCTGGCCTGCAGCTTGCGCTCCACCGCCGGCCATTCCGCGGCGAGGATCGAGAACACGACGGTATCGCGGATGCCGCCGTCGGGCATGATCTGGTGGCTGCGCAGCACGCCGTCCTGCCTGGCGCCCAGCCGCGCGATGGCCGCGCGCGAGGCATGGTTGCAGTGGTGCGTCATCAACTGCACGCAGATGCAGTCCAGGACCTCGAACGCATGCCGGAGCAGCAGCAGCTTGGCTTCGGTGTTCAGCGCGGTGCGCTGGGCGCGCGCCGCGTACCAGGTCCAGCCGATTTCCACCCGGCGATGGGCCGGCGCCATGCGCCCGAACCGGGTGCTGCCGACGACGGCGCCGGAAGCGTCCCGCACCGCGAACGGAAGGCTGGTGCCGGCGGCATGGTCGGCCAGCGCGGATTCGATGAAGGCCGGCATGCTCTCAGGCTTGGGCACCGTGGTGTACGACAGCTTCCACAGCTCGCCGTCCGCCACCGCCGCCTGCAGCCCGGCCACGTGCGATGGCGCCAGCGACTCGAGCAGGACGTGCTCGCCGCGCAGGGTCGGCACCGTGGACCAGGCGTTCATGCCGCGACCCCGGGCTCGCGCAGGGTCGGTTCGCGCACCGCGCAGTGCTCGCTGGCGGCGCGGATCGCATCGAAGCCGTCGAGCCCGTACCAGAACGCGTTCCACTTTTCCTGCTTCAGGCAGCCGTCGGCTTCGGCGTAGTAGAACGGGTCGACGGGATTGCCGCGGCGCGAGCGCCAGAACAGCCGCGGGGTCTGCTCGCGCATCACCTGCCAGACCGCGCGGCCGAGGCCCTCGCCCTGGGCATCGTCGAGCACCGCGAACTTGTCGAGGTAGGGAACGCCGGCCACGTCGACCAGGACCACCGCGGCACGGTAGTGTTCGCTGACATAGGCGCGCAGCAGTGGCGTGCGTTCGAAATAGTCCGGCACCAGGCTGCGGCCGAACGCCGATTCGACCAGCCTGCGCAACCTGTCCAGGTCGAGCTGCTGCCAGCTATCCGCGCGCAGCACGCGTTCACCCCGCCGCACCAGGGTGCCGGAGCCCTTGTGCGTGAACAGTTCCTTGGCCAGCTCGTCCGGATGGGTGATCGATACCGACGAGGACGGCGGCAACGCCATCAGCAGGTCGTGGATCTGCTCGATCTTGACCCGCATGCCCGAATGCAGCCAGGGCTGCTCCAGCAGCTCGTCGTATTGGGAACTGAGGTTGATCGAGTCGATCAACGCGCCCTCGCCGTCCAGCAGGCCGCCGGTCGCGGTCAGGAACACGATCTTGTAGGGCTGCAGGGTCTTGATCAGCTCGTTCGCGGCCCAGTCGGCGTTGACGTTGACGATCTGGCCGTCCGCGGTTTCGCCCAGCGACGCGACCACCGGGATCGAGCCGACCTTGATCGCGGCGTGGATGCCATCGGTATCGACCCGCGCCACCTTGCCAACCAGGCCGTAGCGCTCGCGGTCGAGCAGCGCCGCCTCGAACACGCCCGACTGGATCGATGTGGCACGCACGCCCTCGGCCTGCAGCGCCTCGACCAGCCTGAGGTTTTCCCGCCGCAGCACCCTGCGCACCACCGCCAGCACCGCCGCATCGGTATGCCGCAGGTTGTCGACGCTGCGCTTCTCGATCCCGGCAAGCTGCATCTCGGCATCCAGCTGCGGGCCGGCACCGTGCACGACGATCGGCGTCAGCCCGACCTGCTGCAGGAACGCCAGCGACGACACCAGGGCCGCCAGTTCGTCGCGCAGCACCGCACCGCCGACCTTGACCACGGCGAAGCGCGCCGCGTCCAGCTGCGAGAAGCGCTTGAGGTATTGCTGGATCTCCCGGGCGCTGGCCATGTTGGACAGCAGCCGGACGATGGTCTGGTGGGTCTGGTGGTGGGCGTGCATGGATGCGTTTCCGTTTCCGTTTTCGCATTTGTAGGAGCGACGTGAGTCGCGAGCTTTTGCGATAAGCCTCGTCGTAAAATCTCGCGACTCACGTCGCTCCTACAAGGGCGATGCTCCGTTGGCGATGATGCGCGTGGCGGCTTCCGCATAGGTTTGCAGCTGGTCCAGCGCCACCCATTCGTCGGCGGTGTGCGCCTGGGCGATGTCGCCGGGACCGAACACGATGGCGTCGAGGCCCGCCTGCGAGAACAGCGAGGCTTCGGTCCAGAAATCGACCGCATTGCCGATCGGCAGCTCGAGCGCATCGGCCAGGTCGCGTGCGGCCAGGCGTCGCTCCTCGGCGGCGGCGGCGTCGCCTGCCGGCAGCGGCGGGCCGCGGAACTTCTCCGCATAGCGCTCGAGCGTGCCGGTCTGCGCGAGCTCGCCGAATTGCGCGTGCAGTTCGTCGATGTCCTGCGAAGGCAAGGGCCGGAAGCCGAAGCGCACTTCCGCGGCCGGTGCGATGACGTTGGCCTTGATGCCGCCCTCGATGCGGCCGATGTTGAAGCGCAACCCGGTCAGGCCGCCGAAGCGGCGATGCGATTCCCCCTGCACGAATTCCAGCGCACGCGCGCCCCATCGCACCGCCTGGTGCACGGCGCTGGCTTCGATCGCCTCCGCGCCGGACGCATGGCCGGCGCGGCCCTTGAAACGCAGCTGCACCGAGCTGATGCCGCGATGCGCGAGTACCGCCGTGCAGTTGGTCGGCTCGGCGACGACCACCCTGGTGAATCCATGCGGCCGCTTCAGGAAAGCCTCGACGCAGCGCGCGTCGTTGGCCTCCTCGTCGCTGCTGAACAGGAACGCCACATCCCCGCGCACGGCCTGCGCGGCGGCCACCAGGCAGGCCGCCGCGCCCTTGATGTCGCAGGCGCCCAGGCCGGTTGCGCGGTCGCCCGCCACGCGCAGCGCCAGCGGGTCCGCGCTCCAGTCCGGCGAGGCCGGCACGGTATCGATATGGACGTTGAACAGGCAGTTCGGGTTGCCGCGGACCGCGAACAGCGAGATCGCGCCGTCGCCGTGGTCGGCGATCTCGACCTTGAAGTCCGGCAGCTGGATGCGCAGGTACTCGAAGATCCCGCCGCGGCCGATCAGGCGGGGCGGATTGCGGGTGTCGAAGGACACCAGGATTTCGAGCTGCTTGAGTACCGCTTCGAGCATGGTCATTCCAGTCTCCCACCGGGGCCCAAGTCGTCATTTCCCATTGATCTTCGCCCACAGCGTCGAACTCATGCCATACAGCCTGATGAAGCCTTCGGCCTCGGCCACGCCCCAGTCGGCCGACTGCGCGTAGGTCGCGCCTTCGGCGTGGAGGATGTGCGGCGACGCCACGGCCACCGCATCGACGCGGCCGCCGCGGGTCTCCAGCACCACCTCGCCGTTGACCATCCGCTGCGACGAGGCCAGGAATGCCTCGAGGTCGGCCTTCAGCGGGTCGTGGAAGAAGCCCTCGTAGACCAGGTCCACCCACTGCCGCGCCACGGCCGGCTTGTAGCGGTTCTGCTGCTTGCTCAGCACGGCTTCCTCCAGGGCGCGATGGGCCGCCAGCAGCGCCACCAGGCCCGGGGCCTCGTAGACGATGCGGCCCTTCAGGCCGATGGTGGTGTCGCCGGTGTACAGGCCGCGGCCGACGCCGTAGCGCGCGAACAGCACGTTGAGCCTGGCCAGCAGCTTGTCTCCGGGTAGCGACTCGCCATCGAGCGCCACCGCCTCGCCTGCGACGAAGCGCAGCCTTGCCTGGAGTGGCGCTGCAGGCCATGCATCGCGCGGGGCGCACCAGCCGCGCGCGCCTTCGCCAGGTACCTCCCAACGGTCGATCTCGCCACCGGACATGGTCAGGCCGAGCAGGTTTTCGTTGATGGTGTAGGACTTTTGCTTGGCGCGCACTGCGAACCCGCGCTGCTCGAGGTAGGCCTGCTCGTAGGCGCGGGTCTGCGTGTGCTCCTTCTGGATTTCGCGGATCGGCGCGACGATCTGGTAATCGCCGCTGGCTTTCACCGCTAGGTCGAAGCGCACCTGGTCGTTGCCCATGCCGGTGCAGCCGTGCGCGATCGCGCGCGTGCCGAGGTCGGCGGCGCGCGCCAGCGCGGCGTCGACGATCAGGTAGCGGTCCGAGACCAGCAGCGGGTACTGGCCCTGGTAGCCCTCGCCGGCCCACATGAAGGGCTTGACGAAGCCATCCCAGAGCGCCGGACCGCCATCGATGGTGACGTGGCTGGCGACGCCAAGCTCCGCCGCGCGCTGCTCGATGGCCTCACGCTCCGCCGCATCCACGCCGCCGGTATCGGCGAAGACCGTATGCACGCTCCACCCGCGCTCCTGCAGCCAGGGCACGCAGAAGCTGGTGTCGAGGCCACCGGAAAACGCGAGGACGATATCCTTGTTGCTCATGTTGGCATCCGCAGGATGGGCCTTGGCCCACCGCCTTGTTTCAGTGGAGATTCAATGGTGGGCCAGAGCCCGTTCTACGCAACCAGTGCCGCCATGATGGCCTTCTGCACGTGCAACCTGTTTTCCGCTTCCTCGATGGCGATGCAGCTGGGTGAATCCATCACCGCGTCGGTGGCCTTGACGTTGCGGCGCAGCGGCAGGCAGTGGCTGAAGACGGCGTTGTTGGTCAATGCCATCTTGGCCTCGTCGACGATGAAGTGCCTGTATCGATCGCGGATCGGCTTTTCAGGCTCCCAGTTGCCGAAGTACGGCAGCGCGCCCCAGCTCTTGGCATAGACCACGTCGGCGCCGGCATAGGCGCTGTCGATGTCGTGGCTGACGGCCAGCGAACCGCCGCTTGCGGCGACGTTGTCCCTGGCCCAGCCCATGTAACGTTCGTCGAGCAGGTAGTCCTCGGTGGGGCACAGCAGGGTCACGTCCATGCCCATGCGGGTGGCGATGGCCAGCGCGGAATTGGCGACGGCGGTGTTGAGTGCCTTCGGGTGGTATGTCCAGGTCAGGACGTACTTCCTGCCGCGCAGGTCGTCGGTTCCGAAATGCTCGCGCAGCGCAAGCACGTGGGCCAGCTCCTGGCAGGGATGGGTGATGGTTTCCATGTTGATCACCGGCACCGTGGCGTGCTCGGCGAACCCGCGCAGCACCCGGTCCTCGCGGTCGACGGACCAGTCGAGGAACTTCGGGAACGCACGCACGCCGATCATGTCGACATAGCGGCTGAGCACCTTCGCGACCTCGGCGATGTGCTCTTCGGCGTCGCCGTCCATCACCGCGCCGAGGTCGAACTCGATCGGCCATGCATCCTTGCCGGGCTGCAACACCACCGCGTGCCCGCCGAGCTGGAAGGCACCCAGTTCGAAGCTGGTGCGGGTGCGCAGCGACGGGTTGAAGAAGACCAGGGCGATCGACCTGCCCTTGAGCGCATCGCCCAGCTTGTCGCGCTTGAACCGCGCCGCCCGTGCCAGCAGGTCGTCGAGTCCGTCGCGACTCCAGTCCTGGGTGTTGAGGAAATGTTTCATGGGGCGGGCCGTGGTTGCTGGTTGGCGGATGGCGGATGGCGAAAACAAAAAACCCGACGCAAGGCCGGGTTCGTGCTGTGGAACTCCAAGGACGGGTTCCGGCTACCCGGCGCGCTGGCAGGTGTCCGGTCGGCGCGCGCGCGAGGTCATTCCCGCCGCCATGCGGGCGGAAGTCAGGACAACGGCGTCGGCGCGGAGGTGTTGCATCGAGGCGGCATGTTCGCATGCCCCTGCCTGGCCCGCAAGCAGCGGCTCAGGGGCTGCCGGCTGCCGGCAGGATCGGCGTGATCGAGACCCGCACCCGCAGGCGGTCGCCCGGGTCGTAGGGCAGCCGCGAGCGGTATTTGACCCCGTGGTGGACGTAGTCGACGTCGTAGGCGATGGGGCGGCGGAACTCGCGCTCCACCGGCACCATGCGGCAGCCTTCGCGGAGTTCGGGCCTGGCCTGGTCGGCCCCCGCGCTTTCGTCGCTGCCCGGGCCTGGCATCAGTGCTTCCTTGACGCTCCCGATCAGGCGCGCGAAACCGCTCCTGTGTTCCTGCTCGGGCGGAGGGGCCACCGGCGTGGACTGCTCGCAGCGCTCGACCATGCTGGTGGCCCGCAGCGTCTGGTAAACCGGCTCGGCGCGCAGCACCCGTGCGTATTCCATGCGCACGTTCTCGCGCTGGATGACCGTTTCCCGCGCCGCTTCCTGGGCACAGGCCGGCGCCGCGATCGAGGCGAGCAGCAGGAACATGGAAAACGTGCGAAGTGGGTGCATTGAGCGCGGGCGGGTCGGCTTGGTCGACCTGCAGTTTAGGCGCGCGGTGCCAATGCGGGCTGAATCCCTGCTGTCGTCGCCCGGACCCGACCGGTAGAATCACAGGCCACCCCTGCACTTTCCCCCGATGAGCCTGCGCCTGCACAACAGCCTGACCCGGCGGATCGAGGCCTTCGCCCCGCTCGACCCGGCCTGCCCGACCATCTACCTGTGCGGGCCGACGGTCTACAACTACGTGCATATCGGCAATGCGCGCGGGCCGGTGGTGTTCGGGGTGCTGGCCGAGCTGCTGCGTCGACGCTTCGGCAAGGTGCGCTACGCGCGCAACATCACCGACGTCGACGACAAGATCAATGCCGCCGCCGCCGAACAGGGCGTGCCGATCTCGGCCATCACCGACCGCTACGCCGCCGCCTATCGCCGCGACATGGCCGCGCTCGGCGCAACCGCGCCCGACCTCGAACCCGAGGCAACGCGCCATATCGCCCAGATCATCGCCATGATCGAGCAGCTGATCGCCGGTGGACACGCCTACGCCGCCGAAGGCCACGTGCTGTTCGCGGTCGACAGCTTCGACGGCTACGGCAAGCTGTCGCGGCGCGACACCGATGAAATGCTGGCCGGCGCCCGCGTCGAGGTCGCGCCCTACAAGCGCAACCCGGGCGATTTCGTGCTATGGAAGCCGTCGAGCGGCGATCTCCCGGGCTGGGATTCGCCCTGGGGCCGCGGCCGCCCGGGCTGGCACATCGAGTGCTCGGCGATGGCCGCCGCCCACCTGGGCGAGACCATCGACATCCACGCCGGTGGCATCGACCTGCTGTTCCCGCACCACGAGAACGAGATCGCGCAGAGCGAATGCGCGAGCGGCAAGCCATTCGCGCGCTTCTGGCTGCACAACGGCATGCTCAACTTCGGCGGCAGCAAGATGTCGAAGTCGGTGGGCAACATCGAGCGCATCCACGACCTGCTGCAGGCGCACCCGCCCGAAGCGCTGCGCTACGCGCTGCTGTCGGCGCACTACCGGCAGCCCCTGGACTGGTCGGATGCGCTGATCGAACGCAGCGTGCGCACGCTGGATCGCTTGTACGGCACCCTGCGCGACCTGGCCGATGTCGACGCGACGGCCGTCATCCCCGATGGCGTGGAGGCCGCGCTCGACGACGACCTCAATACGCCCGCGGCGCTCGCGGAAATGGCGGGGATTGCCGGCGAGGCGCGTGCGATCCGCGACAAGCGCGCACACGGCACG
>SWCD01005516.1_pt1 | contig 24353 bp, 19 predicted proteins | sample 4693011 | NCBI WGS metagenome assembly SWCD01 (sample SAMN10267278, study PRJNA491770) | bioreactor metagenome | isolation source: DHS bioreactor inoculated with marine | place: Japan: Omine Ridge, Nankai Trough | reverse complement strand
GGTGGTGATGCGCTCGATGTCCGCGAGCGTCTGGGCGATGGCGGGAGCGCGGTTCAGGTCGAGGAGGACCAGGTCCATCTGCAGGCTGATCTCTTCCGGGAGGTCGTCGACGACATCCGTGAAGCGATCCGCGACCTCCGCGACATTCTGGACCGAATGAGCGGTCTCGCCGACCCCCCTGCCGATTTCGAAGGGCTTCAGGGGCAGGGAGAGCACCCAGCCGACCGCCGAGTGGCCGGCCGCCAGAACGCCGGTGGGCTCGCCCGCCACATCATTCAGATCCTCGGAGATGGTGTGGTTCGAGGCGTAGGTTTCGATCTGCCCCCGGAGTTCCTCGAAGTGCTCCGGCCCGAAGAACCCCTTGATGCTTTGGTCGGCGACAGTGACGAGCTTGTCGAGAGCCTCCGCGGCGATGGGCTGTCCGTCTCCGAGGTACTTCTTCCCGAAGTCCGACTCGGCCGTATCCCGCATCTGGTAGATGCGGGTCCACAGCTCGATGATGCCGGCTCGGGCATCCGGCATGGTGCGACAGTGCCGGCAGATCGAAAGGGTCCCGAGCTGCCACTGGATCGCGTGTCGCTGCACCTCGGTGTCATCGGTCCGGGCGCGGATGTGATCGGAGGCCAACCGCACCCCGTCCGTGGTGGCTCGACTGAGGCTGGCCAGGGTCTCGACGAGAGTCTCTTCGGCGAGAGCCCCTTCGTCCTTGTCCTTGCTGGACGAAAAGCAGCCGCAAACACCGAGAGCCAGGAAGCAGATCACCACCGCGCGACCGAGGGACATCCGTGTCTGGATCATGGGGACTTTATGGCCGACCGGCTGCGATCGGTGCCATGACCTTGCAGCAACGCGGGCGGTGGCCTAACGTACAACCATGCTTCGCCGTCCGACCCTGCTCCTGCTTGCTTTCGCGTTCATCCTGATGCCGAACGCCCTCCGCGCGAGAGAGGCGAAGCCGGTCATTCTCGAGGACCCGGAGACTTTCCGGAAGGACCGTGAAGTCCACGACGTCACCGCCGTGGCCTTCACCGTCCTGGAAGACACGCTCGAAGTCGCGGTGCGATTTCGCCGCGACTTTGGCGAGATGATGTTTCAGGCGGTGGATCTCAATTTCGACTGCGACCAGTCGGCGGCCTCCGGCATGGACAGCGCCGACCTCTGGATCCGCGCGTCGGCGGGCACCCGCTTTCATCCCAACTCATGGCCCCCCGAGGAGGGCGCCCGCGCTCCGCTCACACGGCTCACGACGACCTGGGCCACGGTTCAGTCCTACAGCACCGGCCCGTCGAGTCCGGACGGGAAGACCTGGACCTGGCGCGGCTCCCTGGCCGCGCCGAAGATCAACGGGAACCGGATCACCTTCCTGGTTCCCCTGGCGATGGTCCGCAACGCCGGACAGCGCTACAACCGGAAGGTGCCGGTCAGGCTCCGGGTGGAGGGCGGGGCCTCGGAAGACCCCATTCCACTGCGCCACCTCGCGACCGACGAGGGCATCGACATCACGATCAACGGGAAGCCGGACGACTGGGGCGGAGGAACCCGCGCCCTCGACCTCCCCTCCGAGCTGCACCCCGACGCCGCCGCCCTCGACATCGAGAAAGTGCAGGTGGACCACACCCCGGAGTCGCTGCTGGTGGGGGTCTGGCTGATGGCGCCGGGTTTCGGCCGGCCGCTTGCCCCGGACGATGACATCCTCGACCTCGACCGGATCCAGGTTGCGGTGGAACCGCTGGGCGGCGAGTACCTGGGATTTCGGCAGTACACGTTCCTCACCGGTTCTCCGAACCGGGACATCGCCACCTACAAGAGCGCGGCCGGCGAGAAGTTTTTCGAAGTCGAGATCAAAAGGCCCCCGGCCCAGAACGACTTCCGGGTGATCGTCTGGTCCGACGCGGTGCGCATCGACAAGGTCCCCGACGAGGGCTGGTTCGAGCTCGATCTGCCGGGGGGCAAACGATGAAGCGGTGGGCCGCCATCGTTTTTCTCCTCCTTCCGCTCGCCCCCCTCTTCGCAGAGGAGAGAGCGAAGAAGGTCGCCGGGCTGCTCACGCGGGATACCGTTTGGTCCGGCCGAATCGACCTGCTCGGGGACGTGGTGGTGCCGAAAGGCGTCACCCTGACCATCGAGCCGGGAAGCATCGTCACTCCGGCCCCTACGGAGGAGATCCGCTCGCGCGAGCCGGGGGACCTCTCGCCGACGCTGGCCGAAATCCGGGTGCTGGGGAAGATCGTGGCCGGGGGAACCGCCGCGGATCCCATCCGTTTCGGGGCGGAGCCTACGAGGAAGAAGCCGGACAAGGAGGGCGACCGGGAGCTCATCCTGCCCAGTTGGGCGGGGATCTTCCTCCTCGACAAGCGCGACGCCGGGAGCGTTTTCGGCCACGTGATGTTCGAGGGCGCGCTCGGCGCGGTGCAGTCCGTTTCCGGCTCGCCCCGCATCGAGGACTGCGTGTTCCTTTCGTGCTCCATCGGCGTGGGCGCCGGCACGGTCTGGGGCGACAAGAACGGCGCGCAGCGGATCGCTCCCCTCATGCCGGGTCCCCGCATCAACCGCTCCCGGTTCGCGGACTGCGACACCGGGATCTACGTGGACCGGTCCGGCCGCCCGGTCGTCTCCCGCAGTATCTTCGTAAGTTGCGGAATCGGCATCGGACGCTGGCTCGGCGGGACGAGCTACGCCATCAGCAGCCTGGGCCCGCTCGTGGATCGCTCCGACTTCGTCCGCAACCGGGCTGCCATCCACGGCTCCGGCTCCATCCGCAATTCGATCTTCACCGACAACCGGCTGGTCTTCGCCGCCTCGAGCTTCCACCGGATCTACACCACCAGCACGGACCGCTTCCACCGCACGCACAACGTCTACTTCGGCAACCGGAACCTGGTGAACGACGACATCCCACTGGGCCCCGGAGCGATGCGGGAGGATCCCCATTACCTCGGCAGCATGGAGGGTGACCCGGCGGAGCTGGTGGCCGGCGATCTCGCCGCGAGCTTCGGCCTGGCGAAGGACTCGCCGGTGCGCGGGCGGGCTTCCGACGGCGGAGATCCGGGGTCCTTCGGGCAGATCGGCAGTCGAAGGGGAGACGAGGAAATCGGAGCCTCGCCCGGCGGCTTCGCCTTCCCCGGTTGGTTGGTGGCCGGCCCACCCGGGCTGATCTCGGAGCGGTCGCTGAACTCGTTTTGCTCCTCGCAGCGAAACGCCCCGGAGATCTTGCCGGGCCGGGGCATCGGGGAAGGAAGCTGGGCCCACGTCTCCTCGCCCGACGGCATCCTCCTGCGTCCCGCCGAAGGGCGGATCCTCCTTTCGGGCTTCCGATCCGGCTCCGCGGGTGAAGGCGTCCTCTACCTCGGTCTCGACGGACGCTTTCTCGAGGCCTCCTTCAACGGCGCCCCGCTCGCGGTCCCTCGCAACCGCCGGAGACTCGACCTCGCCGACATCTCCTTCAAGGTGAACATCCGCTACGGTCGAAACCACCTGCTGCTGCACCTCGCGAAGGCCGCGCCCGGAGCCAGGGTGGCCGCGCACCTGGTCCCGGACCTGGAGCTTCCCATCCTGCCGGCCTGGGAGGTTCCCGAGGGATCTTTGGGCCAGGCGGTCGAGAAGGTCGTGGCCGTGGCGGCCTCCTCCCGGTCCGGCGGCCGCCTCATCGTGCACCTCACCGAGAAGCTCTCCTGGATCGACGCGCTCCGGCCGGAAAACTGGATCCTCACCGACCCCGACGGCCAGGCCGTGCCGATAGCGGCGGGCGACATCGAGTACGACCCGGGCGCCCCACGAATCCGACTCAACGACCTCCCGATCCGCCGCCGCGGCGCCTACCGTCTGGAGACAGAGGGCCTCACCGATGTCTGGGGCCGGGCTTTCGAGCCCGGGACCTCGCATGAGGTGAAGGCGAGGTAGACCCCCAGCTGTTCCAAACCCCGTCCACCAACCCTGCCACCAACCCCTTGGGATTGCGCGCCCGGGCGTCCCCCTGAGCTGTTCTGCCTTTCCCGGAATCAATCCTCCGAGGCACAAGGTGAGCCCACCAGGCGCCGCCCGCAAGCCACTCCAGATTTTCCCCCAAAGTTTCCAGCCGTTTTGCGAATAGTTCTCAGTATCTATTCCAGTCAGAGAGCATTCCTCACCGGGCAACCGGTGAGAAAGGAGCAATCTTGCGCAAGATAGCATTGAGTCTTTTCGTCCTAGCGGTCATGGCCGTCACCGCGGAAGCGGGAACCGTCCGCATCGGGGTCATGGTGGACTCGTCGGGGAGTATCGGAAGCACCAACTTCAACACGGTCAGAACCGCGTTGAGAAACGCCGTGGCCAACACGATCCCCACCGACGGCACGGTGGAGTTGACCGTTCTCCGCTTCTCCTCCGGAGTATCCACGATCCGGGCTCCGCTGCTGATCGACAGCGTGAGCGATCTGAACCTCGCGGTGAACAGCATCAACAGCATGGCCTACGTTGGCGGCAGCACGAACATGGACGACGCCATCCGGGCGATGAACAACCTTCTCCTCCCGGCCGTGTCGGGTACGCCGGTGGCCTACAACCTGATCACGGACGGTGTGCCCTACTACGGCGGGGAACCGAACATCGAGGCGAACACGATCGCCGCGCGTAACGCCGCGATCGCCGGCGGACTCTTCGAGTTCGACGCCGAGTTCATCGGATCGACGACCTCCGCGGGATACGCCTTCCTGCGCGACAACATCGTCTACCCGCTGCCCGCGGACCTCACCGGCTTCAGCTCGGGGTTCCTGACGGCCGCGACCTACAGCAACCTGCAGAGCGCCCTCGAGGCGAAGTTCTCGAGCGTCATCCAGAACACCGACCCGAACGCCGTCCCCCTGCCGTCCGCGGCATGGATCGGCCTCTCGATGCTCGGTGGCATGGGCCTCCTCCGGAGGTTCCGCCGTCGCCGCGACGCGGCCTGATCACCCTTTGCTGCAAGGCCTCGCCGCCCGGATCTCATGCCGGGCGGCGAGTTTTTTTTTCGACTTACTGTGCCGGGCCTTTTTTGTCGGATTTGCGGCTGACGCCGCGGCCGACACGGCGGTCGGACCAAAAGGAAAGGGGCCGAGAGGGGATGGAGGGCGCCGCGCCGTCGGCGCCTGGGGGGAAACAGGGGAAAGGGAACGGATTCAGGGGGGTGGCCGGACCCGCAAGCCCGAGGGGGTGGCGGCAAGGTGGGTGGACGGGTTTGGAACGGCCGAGGCGCTTACCGAAAGTAATCCGGGATCGCCTTGTCCTTTGCGTATTTGCGGAGCTCCTTGGCCAGGGTCGTCTCCTTGATCTTCTTCCCCTCCAGCGTCTTCGACTTCTTGAAGTCCGGCTTCAGGACGGCGATGGCCGGGGTGCTCTTGAATCGGAAGGAAGCGAACAGCTCTTCGTGCTCCTCGCGCTTCAGGCGGAGTGGGACGAGTTGGTTGCCGAACTTGCGGACCAGGGGGTGGAAGAAGACACGGTGCTGGACCCGGCGCAGCTCCTCGTTTTCGGCGTCGGCCTCCGAGTAGAACCAGAGGAAGCCGCCCTTCTTCTCCGCGGCCATCTTCGCCTTCGCCGCCTCCACGTCCTTCCCCCACGGGAACGACATGTCGTCTCCGGGCGTGAACCGGCCGTCCATCACCTTGATCCACCAGAAGTAGTAGGGCTCCAGCTCGCGGGTCCAGGCGTGGCCGAGGTTGGGCTGCAGGTGATACTCGACGTTGCGGACCTTGTCGAAGAGCTTGTCCACCGTGGCTTTGGCGTGCGCCGCGTTGCCGTCCTGCGCCCCGGCCAGGGCGATCGCACCGAACTCCGTCTTCGCCCGCCTCGGCACCTTCCCGCCGTCGTACCCGGCGGCCATCCAGCAGCCGCTGGCGAACTCGATCTCCTCGTCGAACACCAGCGGAGCGAGGTTCCAGCCGCCGTTGCTGAAGCCCAGTCCGTGCAGCTTCTTCTCGCCGATGGAGAGCTTCGTGAGGAGGTGACGGACGATCTTCTTCACGTCCCCGATATCCTCCACGGACCAACGCTGATCCCCCCGGGACTTCGGCGCGCAGACGATGAATCCCTTCGGCACCAGCGGGCCGAGAGAGAGAGCCATGTTGTGGTGACTGCCACCGCTGCCGTGGAGGATCACGACCATCGACCACTTCTTCGCCGGGTCGTAGTCATCCGGGATGAAGAGCTTGAACTTCAGCCCCGCGAATTCGTGCTCGGTGTTGCCCTTGGGATACGCCGGATCGGCATCCTGCGCGAAGGCCGGGGCCACCAGGAGAAGCAGGACAACAAGGAGCCCTCGTCGCATCGCATGATCTCCGCGGGGGAAAAGTGCCACCACCCCGATATCCTACCGCTTCCGGCATCAATCGGCTTCGCCGAAGCCCGCGGCACCCAAATCTTGACTATTTAGTCTAGTTTTCAGAGAACAGGCGCATGAAGATCTCGTCGCAGGAGGAATACGGCCTGCGCTGCCTCATACAGGTGGCGCGAGACGGCAGCAGGCAGCCGTTGCCCATCAGCGAGATCGCCATGCAGGAGGGGCTCTCCGTCGAGTACGTGGGCAAGCTCCTGATGAAGCTCCGGAAGGGCGGTCTGGTGGACTCCGTCCGCGGCAAGGCCGGCGGCTACGTCCTGGCGCTCCCGGCCAACGAGATCACCCTGAAGATCGTCTTCGACGTCTTCTCCGAGCCCATCTACGACCCCGGATACTGCGAGCGCTTCTCCGGCACCGAGAAGACCTGCGTGCACGTCGCGGAGTGCGGCATCCGCCCGATCTGGTCCATCGTGAACCGGTTCCTGGCGCAAGCCCTCGCCGGAGTCTCCGTGGCCGACCTGATCGAAAGCGAGAGCATAGCCCGGCGACGCCTGAGGGAGAGCCTGCGGGACCAGGCCCTGAGCATTGCAGCGGAAGAACCGGCCCTGGGCCCGCCCCAGGAGGCACCGGCGAAGTAGGTTGAAGACCCCGCGGTGAGGCCGGCTGGCACCCGTTTTGCGCAGTTTTTCCGGTTCTCGACCTTTTCTCGTGGAGAGAAACCGAAATGGCGACCCCCAAAGCTGCATCCCGGCGCATGAATCCCTATGAGCGGATCGATCGGATCCTCGAAAAGGCGCTGGAAGACGGACGAACTTTCCTCTACGAGTTCGAGGTCTACCAGCTCCTTCTGTGCATGGGGCTGAACGCACCCTCGATGGTCTACATTCCCACGCTCGAGGCGTTCGACCCCGACTCCCTGAACCTCATCCTGACGCCCGAGGTGGTGGTCAAGGTCGTCTCTCCGGACATCACCCACAAGACCGACCTCGGCGGGGTGGAGTTCACCTCGAACACGGTCGAGGACGTCATCCGGGCCTACCGCCGGATCCGCGAAAGCGTTGAGCGAAACTCTCCGGACTCCGCGTTCCACGGCGTCATGGTGGTGGAGAAGATCGAGTTCAAGCAGTCCTTCGGCCACGAAGTGCTGGCCTCCCTCAGGCAGGACCCGTTCTTCGGGCCCGTGGTGAGCTTCGGCGCCGGCGGCGTGTTCACGGAGTTCTTCGCCCAGCAGTTCGGGGAGCGAAAGGGACTCGCCATCCGCTCCACCTTCGGCCTGGACCGCGAGGCCATCCGGGCGATGGTGCGGCAGCCGGCCATCTGCCAGCCGCTCTCCGGCAACGTGCGCGGCGTGCCGCGCGCGCTGGTGGAGGAGGACCAGCTGGTGGAGCTCCTGGAGGCGCTCCGCAACCTGGCCAATCGCTACAGCCCCCGCAACGCCGACAGCCGCTTCACCATCAACGAGCTGGAGCTGAACCCGGTGGTGGTGACCGCGGACCGCCGGCTGGTGGCGGTGGACGGCCTGGTGCAGTTCGGGGATCGCAAGATCCGCGAGACGCCCCGCCCCCTGGAGAAGATCGGGAAGCTGCTGCAGCCGAAGTCGGCCCTGGTGGCGGGTGCCTCGGCCACGGCGAAGAACCCCGGCCGAATCATCCTCGACAACCTCATCTCGGGGGTCGGGATCCCGAAGGACAAGATCTACGCCCTCCACCCCACCGCCACCGAGATCGCCGGTATCCCGGCCATCAAGAAGCTCTCCGAACTCCCGCAGAAGGTGGACCTGGCGGTGATCTCGGTGCCGGCCCAGGCGGCGATGGAACTGATCGAGGAGTTGACGGTCAAGCGGCTCGCGGAGTCCGTGATCCTTATCTCCGGAGGATTCGCGGAGACCGCCGAGGGGCGCGAGCGGGAGGCCCGGCTTCGGAAGATCCTGGCCGCCTCCCACCAGAAGCCGGACGGCGGCATGGTGGTCAACGGCGGAAACTGCCTCGGCATCTACTCACGTGTCGGCGGCTACAACACGATCTTCCTGCCCCCTTACAAGGTCGACTTCGTGGAGGCGCGGGGTGAGAACGTCGCGCTGATCAGCCAGAGCGGGGCCTACCTCGTCAGCCAGACGTCGAACTTCGAGCGCACGATCCGTCCCCGCTACGCCATCTCCTTCGGCAACCAGATCGACCTGACCGTCACCGACTACCTCGAGTATCTGAAGGACGACCCAGAGGTGGACGTCTACGCCGTCTACCTGGAGGGTTTCCGGCCCTACCGCGGCCGACGCTTCCTGGAAGTGGCGGAGGAGATCGTCCAGAGCGGTCGGGCCGTGATCATGTTCAAGGGCGGACGAACTGCGGAAGGCAGTGCCGCGGCCTCCTCCCACACGGCGGCGATTTCCGGCGACTACGGGGTCGCCAAGGAAGTGCTCCGCCAGGTCGGAGTCGTCGCCTGCGAGACCCTGAACCAGTTCGAGGACTACCTGAAGACGTTCTCCTTCCTCCGCGACAAGCCCCCACTGGGGCAGCGGGTGGCGATCGTCTCGAACGCCGGATTCGAGTGCACCGTGGCCGCGGACAAACTCTGCGACCTGAAGCTGGCGCAATTCAGCGAGGCGACGAGAGAGAAGCTCGAGGCCGTCATGCCCCGGGAGATCGTCTCGGTGCGCAACCCCCTCGACTGCACTCCGGGGACCCCCACCGACAAGTTCCTGGCCATGGTCGCGTCCGTGGCGGAGGACGAGAACACCGACTGCGTCATCGCCTCCCCGCTTCCACTCAGCCCGTTCCTGAACACCCTGCCCGCGGGAGAGGGCCACCGGGAGGACATCACCCGCGAGGACTCGATCCCGAGCGGCCTGATCAGAATCGCCGAGTCGACGAAGAAGCCCCTGATCGTCTGCGTGGACTCGGGCCGCCTCTACGATCCGATGGTGACGCAGCTGGAGGTGGCGGGCCTGCCGGTGTTCCGGCGGATCGACCGGGCCACCCGGGCGCTTTCGGTGTTCGTGAATTACCGGATGCCGGCTCGGTAGGCGACTTTCCGACCTTCTGTGCCGGGCCTTTTTGGTCGGAATTGCGGGTGACGCCGCGGCGAAGAGGGCGTGGAGGGCGCCGCGCCGTCGGCGCCTGGGGGGATTGAGGGGAAGGGGAACGGATTCCGGGGGGCGTCCCAACGCGCAATCCCGAGGGGGGCGGGGAAGGGTCGTTGGACGGGGTTGGAACGGCTTGGGTCAGTCCTCGAACTTTGGAATCCCCGTCTTGAACTCCGGAATTCCGGAGAGGTACCGCTCGGCGCAGGGCTGTTCGCCCTCGCGGGCGCAGATCATGCCGAGGTGGTACTTGGCGGGGGCGTCCCAGGGGTGGTTCTCGAGGTACTGCTCGAGGTACTGGCGACCCTCGGTGTAGCGGCCCAGGCGGCAGAGGACGACGCCCATGTGGTAGTTCGCCATGGCGAACTCCGGGGTCAGGAGCAGGCACTCCTTGAACTCCTTCAGGGCCTCCTCGAGCTTCCCGAGGTGGTAGAGGGTGATCCCCAGGCGGTAGTGGGCCGCGTGGTACTCGGGGTCCAGCTCGAGAGTCTTCTCGTAGGCTTCCCGGGCTTCGGCCATCTGGCCGGCGTGGTAGTGGGCGACGCCGAGGTCGTACCAGACATCGATGAACTTCGCGCAGCCTTCCCCGGCCTTGCGATAGCATTGGCTCGCCTTCTCGACCTGGCCCTCGTGGTGGAGGAGGTCACCGAGGAGGCGTAGCGCGGTGTAGTACCACTGGTCATCCTTGTCGATGCGCCTGAGCAACACCCGGGCGGCCTCGAGGTCGCCCTGTTCCTGAAGCTCGAGAGCCTTCAGAATCCGCTCGTCCGGTACCCGCTCGCGGAGCGGAAAGCCGCACTCGCCACAGAACTTGTTCTCTTCCAGGTTGTCTTGACTGCATCGATCACAACGCATGGAAACTCCCTCCGTCTGGCGCCGGACATTTTCCACACTAGAGCCTCCGAAGGGTCGTTTTACCCAGTCCCTCGGGGAATTTCCCCCGGAGTCGCTCTTATCAGGGGTACCGCCGGGCCGGTTTTTCCGGAAGAAATCGCCGAAGGAACCCGGGCACCGCGTTTGCACCTTACTCCCTCTCACCCGAACTGCACACCAGAGACGACCATGAGCGACAACCCCGAAGCTACCCCGCAGATGCTCCTCGGCGATGAAGCGATCGCCCTGGGTGCCATCCATGCCGGCATATCCGGAGCGTTTGCCTATCCCGGCACGCCGTCCACCGAGATCTTCGAGTTTATCGAGCGGCAGCGAAACCCCGACATCTCCTCGCGCTGGTCCACCAATGAGAAGGTGGCTTTCGAGGCGGCGCTCGGGATGTCCTACGCCGGCAAGCGGGCCCTGGTCTCGATGAAGCACGTCGGACTGAACGTCGCCGCGGACGCCTTCGTGAACTCCGGCATCACCGGGGTGACCGGCGGGTTGGTCCTCGCGGTGGCGGACGACCCGGGCATGCACTCCTCGCAGAACGAGCAGGACAGCCGCTACTACGCCCAGTTCGCCATGCTCCCCTGCATCGAGCCCGCCGACCAGCAGCAGGCCTACGACCTGGTCCGGCAGGCCTTCGACATCTCGGAGCGGCTCGCGCTTCCGGTGATGATCCGGCTGGTCACGCGCCTGGCCCACAGCCGGGCGGTCGTCCGGGTCAGCGAGCCCCGCCCCCAGAACGAGCTCTGCCCCTCCACTGCCCGCTCCTGGATCCTCCTGCCGTCGATCGCCCGTGAGGGCTACCGGCGACTGATCGAGAAGCAGAAGGACATCAGCGCGGCGCTGGCGGAGATCAAGTGCTGCCGCCGTCTTGGCGCCGAGCGGGGTCGGCTCGGGATCATCTGCTCCGGCATCGCCATCAACTACCTGCGCGAGGCCATCCCGAACGAGGACGAACTTCCGCCCACTCTCCACATCTTCGGCTACCCGATCTGTGAGCCCAATCTGGAAGAACTCCTGGTCTCCGTTTCCGAGGTGCTGGTGCTCGAGGAAGGCTACCCCTTCATCGAGGAGAAGCTCCGCGGTTTCCCGATCAAAGGCCGCGTCAGGGTCCACGGCAAGTACGACGGCACGGTGCCCCGGACGGGAGAGCTCACGCCGGACATCGTCTCGGGCGCCCTGAACCGCACCGGGAATGAGACGGCAACCAACTCCGGCCCCGTCGCCCCGCGGCCGCCGGCGCTCTGCTCCGGGTGCCCGCATATCGACGCGCTCGAGGCGATGAAGGCGGCCCTGAAGCCGCACGTCAACGGCCGCGCCTTCGCCGACATCGGCTGCTACACGCTGGGCGCTCTCCCCCCCTACGAGGCCATTCACAGCTGCGTGGACATGGGCGCCTCCATCAGCATGTCGATCGGCGCCGCGCGCGCCGGACTGAGCCCCTCCGTGGCGGTGATCGGAGACTCGACGTTCGTGCACTCCGGCATGACCGGGCTCATGGACGCGGTCCTGGAGGACACACCCGTCACGGTCGTGATCCTCGACAACTCGACCGTGGGCATGACCGGCGGACAGAAGACCGCCGCCAGCGGCCCGAACCTGGAGCGGTTGGTCAAGGGACTCGGCGTACCCGAAGAACACGTCCAAGTGGTGAACCCGATCTCGCGGGAGCGGGACAACATCTCCCGCATTCTGACCGAGGAGTTCGAGCACCCGGGGGTGTCCGTCGTGATCGCGGCCCGGATCTGCATCCAGGAAATCCGACGCGGAAAGAAGAAGAAGCAGCAGGCAGAGGGCGTGGAGGAGGCGGCGAAATGAAGTGCGACATCATTCTCTGCGGAGTCGGCGGACAGGGCATCCTCTCCATCGCCACCCTGCTGGACCGGGTCGCGATGAAAGCCGGTCAGCACCTCAAGCAGGCGGAAGTGCACGGCATGGCCCAGCGCGGCGGTGCGGTGCAGAGCCACCTGCGCCTTTCGGACGCCCCCATCCACAGCGACCTCATCCCCACGGGGCAGGCCGACCTCCTGCTCTCCGTGGAACCCATGGAGTCCCTCCGGTATCTCGATCACCTCAAGGCGGACGGCATGCTGGTCTCCAGCGCCTCCCCGTTCGTGAACATCTCGAACTACCCGCAGATCGAGGAGATCCTCCAGTCCCTGCGCCGGGTGAAGAACCACGTGCTCGTGGACACACGCGCCCTGGCAAAGGAAGCGGGACACCCGAAGACCGAGAATACGGTCATGCTCGGCGCGGCGAGTCCCTTCCTCCCGCTGTCCTCGGAGAACCTGAAGGCCGAGCTCGCGCTGGCCTTCGAGACCAAGGGCCCGCGGGTCATCGAGGCGAACCAGAAGGCCTACGACCTGGGACGGGAGGCTTCCCTCAGTCGGGCCAAGTGAGGGCCCGCGCAAGAATAATTTCGGGATTCGAGGGCTGCTGCATCCCGCCCAGCTGCGTTGCTCGTCTGTTGAAACCAGTAAGGTTGCCGTGAGGCGAAACGGGCCGCGAAGCCATGGCTTCGCGGCCCGTTCGATTCTGCGATCGGCTCTCTACTCGAAAGTGCAGGTGCCCGCCCAGACGGACTCCGAGACGCCGCCCTGCCGACGCGTCACCCGGACCTGGTAGGTCCCCGCCGGCATCGGATCGGCTCTGCCGCCGGGCGGCACGACCATGATGAAGTTGTCCGAACGGTGGAGGAGCAGGCCCTCTCGCGAGGTCTCCGGCCCCTCGAACACGACCGAGCACTCCCCTTCATCGCCGTGATGGCCGAATCCGGTGCCGGTGATCATGACCGGCCGCTCGGCCGCACCCCTCCCCTGCCAGCGCGGGCCGAAACCGGTCACCGACAGAGACTCGTCCACGACCGAGTAGTCCACCGCATTCGAGGTCTTCTCACCCACGACGACGGTCACCTGGTAGTCGCCGAGTTCGAGTCCCTCGGGGATCTCAACCAGGATCTCGTCCTTGCGGTAGCCGTGATCCGGACGAGCGCCGAGCACTTCGGCGGCGAAGGACTCGCCACCGCTCGCGAGGAAGACCTCGGGCTGCGCCCCGCCCGCGAGCAGGTAGTCGCCGCGAATGCGGACGAGGGAGCCGGCCGGGCCTTCCTCGGGCCTGATGTCATCGATCACGGGATCGCCGGGGGCATCCACGGTCACTTCGACCAGCCCGGTGGTCTCGACGCCGTCGCTGAAGGTGACCATCAGCGCATAGGTCTCCTCCACGGTCGCCGGGACCGGGACGATGGAGTGGACCCGGTCGTAACCGTTGGCATATCCGGGGACCGTCAGGGTCTCTCCGAGAGTGTCCGTCCACGAGACCTCGCACTGCCCGGCGGGACCGAGGTCGGTGCCGGTCAGGGTGATCCGACGCCCCGGAACCAGCATGTCCTGGTCGACTCCGATGAGCTCCGGAGTGCCGGGCGCGACGATCTCGATCTCCGGAGAACCGTCGCCGGTGTCCAGACCGTCTCCGTTGGTGATCACGAGGAGGTAGTCGCCGGGGGTCAGGTCCTCGGGAACGAGGACGGACGCCCCGTGACGGCCGCCGACCAGGTCCACGGTCGCCGCGGTCTCACCCAGCGTGTCGACGAAGTCCGCGACGCCGTCGGTCAGGCGCCGACCCACGATCATGACTCTCATCCCCGGAGTCGCGGTTTCCGCGCTCAACCGGAGCACCATCGGGGCGCCGTCGGGCAGCGCGAGGAAGGCCGCGTCGAGCAGGGTGCCGTCCACGGTGACGTCCACCTCACCCGGGGTGAGCCCTTCCGGGACGAGACAGAGGATCCGCGTCGGATTGCTGCGGATCACGTCGGCGGTGATGCCGTCGAAGGAGACCACCGGCTCATCGGGGAACTCCTCACCACGGATCACGACGTGATCGTCGGTGGCGCCCAGCGTGGGGAACATCTCGAGATCCCCGGCAAAGGCGAAAGTGCAAAGAAGGAAGGGCAACAGCAGCGCGGCGAGGATGCCGCTGGTTCTTGTCGTTTTCAGCATGGCAACCTCCTCACTCGTAGATGACAACCGTGACTTCGCGGCCGGTGGTCTCCGTGACCACCAGGCTCTCACCGCTCGCCACCTCTACGGAATCCGCGAGGAAGGCATCGAGGGCGGTCGAGACATTCGGGTCGATGGGCTGCCCGTTGAGCGCCTCCGGGGAGTCCACGGCCTCGCCGTCAGCGGCGACGACCGCATCGACGATGGTGTACGGATCCGAGGTCAGGTTCAGGGTAACCAGGTCGGGGTCGTCGTCTCCGGTCACGTCGTAGAGCACGACGACGGTCTCGAGTTCCGTATCGCCCTCGCTCTCCACCGTCTCACCGATCACGACTCCGTCGCTCCCCCCGCCGCCTCCTCCACCGCCCCCGCAGGCCCCGATGAACAGGGCCAGGGCCAGCGCGGCCAGGAAGGAGGGGACTCGCAAATTACGCATCGTTCGTTCTCCTTGGAAAAGGACTCGCTTCGCCATCCGACGTCGGGAAGCGGGAGGAGCAACCCTCATGCCCTTCCGCTAGGAATCAACACAACTGATTGAGAGACAAGAGTTAAGGGCTCCGAAGGCCGCCTGCCGCAGCTCGAGCAAGGCGACGAAAACGTCGGGTTGACCGACAGATTTACCGGGAAAAAAGAGCGCGACCGGCTGGGGCTGACCGGGTTCCAAGACTATCGATTTGACCGGGCCGGGATCGCTCAAGCGCGCCCCGGACCCACCAAGGAGGCAATCTGATGAGATCACTCTTGCTCACACTGGCCGCCCTCATGATCACCCTGCTGGTCACCCCCGCATCGGCCCAGGAAGGCCCGCCGCGCAGAGGGGGAATGGACCGGGAGAAGATCCTCGAGAAGTACGACGCCGACGGCGACGGACAGCTCTCCGAAGAGGAGAAGGCGAAGGCCCGGGAGGCCATGCGACCGCTGCCCCAGGGCTACCCCCCGTCGAAGGAGAAGCTGCTCGAGGAGTTCGACGCCGACGGCGACGGCGAACTCTCCGCCGAGGAGAAGACCAAGGCGAGGGAGACTCTTCGCAAGCGTCACCGGGAGAAGACGCTCGAGGAGTTCGACGCAGACGACGACGGCGAACTCTCCGATGAGGAGAAGGCCAAGGCCCGCGAGACCCTCACGAAGCGCAACGAGCAGAAGATGTGCGAGGAGTTCGACGCGGATGGCGACGGCGAACTCTCCGACGAGGAGAAGGCCAAGGCCCGCGAAACCCTCGAGAAGCGCCGGGGCGGCGAGGGCCGCCGGAAGCGTCCGAGCCGCGAGGAGATCCTCGAGAAGTACGACGCGGACGGTGACGGTGAACTCTCCGATGAGGAGAAGGCCAAGGCCCGCGAGGAGCTGGGCGACCGTGGTGGCCGTGGCCGGCGCGGCGGCGAAGGCGAAGAAGGCGAAGAAGGTGAACGCGGCGGCCGTGGCGGCGAAGGTGGCCGTGGCGATCGCGACGGTGAGCGCAGAAAGCGCATGATGGAGGAATTCGACACCGACGGCGACGGCAAGCTCTCCGAAGAGGAGCGCCAGAAGATGCACGAAACCCTGCGTGAGCGCCACGGTGGACGCGGTGGACGCGGTGGCGGTCGTGGCGGCGGCGGCGGTGGTGGCGGCCGCTGATCCCATCCCCCTCGGGCGGATCCGGACATGACGCCTTGCGCCGGAACGCTACAATTCCGGTATGAGCTTCCGGATCCGCCCCGCCTCACCACAGGACGCGAAAGCGCTGAGAGCAGTGCATGCCGCGTCCTTCCTCACCGCCTATCGCGACCTGATCCCCGAGGCCCCGCTCCGCGAACGCATCGATCGGCGCGATGACGAGTGGTACCGGAAGATCATCGTTGAACCGGGTACCCCCCGTTCCGGCACCTGGGTCGCGGAGGCCGAGGCGATGGTGGTCGGCTTCGGCCACTTCCGGGCGACGGAGGACGCCGGCACCGGCGATATCACTCTCTTCTACCTGGCCCCCGAGTGGTGGGGCCGCGGCGTTGCCCGCCCGCTCCTCGACCATGTCCTCGACGACATGCGCACCCTCGATTTCGAAGCCGCCGCGCTCTCGGTCTTCGAGCAGAACCCCCGCGCCCGAAGCTTCTACGAACACGCGGGGTTCCGTCTCACAGCAAGGGTGGACCACCGGAGCTACGGCGACCGGGAACTCGCGGTGGTGACGTACCGGCTGCCGTTGTAGGCGCCGCAGTTCGTGGCGGGCGGTGAAGCCATGCTGGACGGGCACAGGCCGACACGGCGGTCGGCCCTCCAGGCCGCGGGTGAATGCACAATGGAGGGCGCCGCGCCGTCGGCGCCGTTTTTCGGAATCAGGGGAAAGCACAAACAGATTCGCGGTGGTGGCCGAGCCCGCAATCACAAGGGGGGAGCGCTGGGGTTATTGGACGGGATTCAACAACTCGGGTTACCTCCTGAGCCGGATCATCCCTTCCCGCGCCTCCCGGTTGCCCTCCGGGTCCGGGTTGAGCTCCCAGGACGCCTGGTACCAGGTGAGTGCGTCCTCCCGGCGACCCCGGTCCTCCCGAAGCTTCCCCTCCCGGCAAAACAGCAGGGCGATGCGCAGGTTGAGCCGATCTTCATCCCCGTAGCCATCCTTCATGGCCTTGGAGACGAAGGCCGCTGCTTCCGCGTAGCGACCGAGTCGCTCGAGGGCCTCGCTCGCGGCGAGAAGCGCGTCGAGGGGTCCGTTCAGGCTCACCGCCCGCTCGGCCAGACCAAGCGCCTCCCGGTCCCGATGAAGGAGCAGGCACGCGCGCGACCGCGACAGGGCGATGTCGGCCTCGAAGGAGAGGGGGACGATCGGCGGACCGGCCTCGGGGGTGAGGTGTATGTCGCGCTCGTAGAGTTCGAAGAATGAGGCGGCCCGACGCAGCACCTTCCGTGCGTCCGCGGGATCCCCGGTCTCGAGGGCGATCTCGAGATCGGCCCTCGTGGCGTGAGCCAGCGCGCTCGGAGTCTCTGCCACCCGCAGGGTCGCCTCCCAGAGCTGCCGGTCACTCTGCCAGGCGAACGAGCGCAGGAAGACGAGGACGAAAAAGCACGCGTAGACGACCGTGCGCAGCCGGGTCTTCGAGAGGAACACGCCGGCCACGAGGCAGAAGCCGACCGACGGCAGATACAGGAATCGCTCCGCCGTGGGGATCAGCATCCGGACCATGACGTTCGAAACCGGGAAGATCGTCACCAGAAACCAGAAGAGCACGAAGCGACCGCGGCGACCGGCAGCGAGGGCGAGACCCACGACACCCGTCACACAGACAATGGAGACGACTCCCCCGAAATCGAGAATCCGCCGCGCCGGCAGGTGATAGTCCGTGACCAGGTCCACCGGCAACACGAGGAGCTTCAGGTAGTAGAGCAGGCTCTTCACGATGGTCACCGCGTTCGCGAAGACGCTGCCGCCCCAGTAGTAGGGCATCTGGTTCACTTCACTGCCGTCGACCGCGGGAACGAGCAGGAACCAGAGGCCGACGTAGACACCGACCAGCACGCCGTAGATTACGGTCCACCCCCACCGTATCGGCGCGCGACGGAGCCGGTCGACGAGGAGGACGGCGGCCGGGAAAACGACCGCGGATTCTTTCGAGAGCAGAGCCAGGAGGAGTACCGGCAGGGCGAGAAAAGGCCGGCCCTTCACGTGGAGCAGCAGCGCCCCGAGGAAGAAGACCGCGGACAGAAGATCCCCCCGGCTCGAGATCCAGGCCACCGCCTCGGTGTGCACCGGGTGCAGTGCGAAGAGCAGCGCGCCGCAGAACGCCGGGCCGGCAAAGCCCGGTTTCTCCTCGGGGAAGATCCGCGCGAAGAGCGAGAGGAGCAGCAGGGCCGCGACCGCGTGAAGGAGGACGCTCTTCAGATGAAACCCGAACGGCCGGCCGCCGGAGACGGCCCAGTCGAGGGCGAAGTCGAAGGTGCGGATCGGACGGTACATCCCGCCGAAGGAGAAGGTGGCCTGCGTCGAGAGGTCGGTGAAGTAGCGGACCGGCGTCAGTTCCTGCACCGCGGTGTTCTGGGAGATGAACCGCGAGTCGTCCGACAGAAACCCACCGGAGAGCGCCGGAAGATAGGCGAGCACGACGAGCAGGAGGATCAGGAGCCGCGCGGTGGGAAGAGCCTTCATCTCGGGGCCATGATAGCGGCTGAAGGAGACGGAAACACCCTACCGGCCTCCGCCGAACAGGATCGGATCGAGAACCTCGGCCAGACCCGCCGCGATGATGCGGTGGCCCTCGAGATTCGGATGGCACTGGTCTACGAACAGGTTGTTGCCCGGCGCCCCCCACGGTGAGGCCCGCCGGAACGCTTCGTCGGCGTCCACCAGCAAGACCTCCCGCTTCCGTGCGATCTCGCGGATCTTCTCGTTGAAGGCCGTGGGGCAGCGGTGCGGGAAAGCATCGGTGTCCCTCGCCAGGACGTACTGCTCGGTGGCCTCCAGCGGCCGATCGAGCTTGTCGAGGCACAGGCCGGCCAGGTAGTGGTAGATCGCCGCGTTCCCGTCGATCTCGAGTTCGCGGCGGGTCTCGAGAAGAGCCTCGGAGTATCGTTCCTCGGCGACCAGCGCCTTGATCTCCTCCAGCCGCTTCGACAGGTCCTCCATCGTGAGCCCGCCCCGCGGCTCGGTGTGCAGGGGAGTGAAATCCCGGATGTTGGACGGCAGGGTGACGAGAACGACGGGCACGTCCCGGTCCCGGCAGGCGTCGATCATGCGGTCGAGATTCCGGGCGAAGTGTTCGAGGGTCCGACGACGTTCATCCTCGGTGCGCACCACATACTGCTCTGTGATCTCGTCTCCGAAAACCACGTCGGTGCCGGTCGGGGCGGCTGGGCGGCTCTCGACTTGTGCCGTGAGGTTGCGGAGCAGTCGGCCGAGTCTCAGGCGGTAGGTCCAGAAGGGCGGCTTCTCGGCCCCGAGAAGCTCGCCGTAGTGGCGGGGCTCGAGGAACTCGTTGTGGCCGGTCATGACGATCACCGCGTCGGGGTCGTACGCCAGGACCTCCCGGACCAGACCGACCAGCCGATAGCTGGCGTAGCTGATGCCCCCGCAGTTGATGGTCTCGACCTCGCGGCCGGGGCTCACCGCGGCCAGAAGCCTCGCCGTCAGGGAGAGGTAGCTGTCCCGGGCGGGGTCGGGAAGGTGGTAGCCGTGGGTCGCCGAGCCGCCGAACGCCGCGATGCGCACCGTCCCCGGCGGCTTGACGCGGGCAAACCGCTGATCGTTGAAGAGCTCCCTGCGGGCGGGACTCGTTCGCATCTCGTCCCCGTCGGCCTCGAACAGCGGACGATGGAGAACGAAGCTCTCGTAGGGATCGTCCGCCGGCCCCCGGTAGTCGATCAGGCGGAGGGTCACTTCCGTCAAGCCGAGCAGCACCAGCACCGGCACGAGTCCGAGGAGGAGCTTCCTTGGGATCGGCAATCTGCGAGTCGCGGTCATCCGGGGTCGCATGATAGCAGAGCGCACGCCGGAGCGGGGCGGGCACCGGGGCCGGAGACAACCGAGACCCTCCATGGGATGGTGAGGCATACTGGGCGCGTGGACGCGGACAAGCCCGACCGGAGAACGTCTTGATGAGCAAGCCGAGGCCGAAGTGGCGCATGCGATTGCTGACAATCGTCCTGGCTCCCCTGCTCTTCCTCCTCGTCTGCGAACTGGGTCTCAGGGTGGCCGGATATCGCTTCCAGCCCTACCGGGACCGGGATGTCGATGACGTCCACGGGGAACTCATCCAAACCGAGATCTACCTCCCCGACCCCGATCTACTGTGGACCCTCCTGCCGAACACGGTGATCGACATTCAGGAGGGCGGCTTTCCCGGCGTCCACACCAACTCCCGCGGGCTGCGGGGGAGGGAGCTTCCGGGACCCCGGGAACCCGACGAAGTGCGCATCCTCTGCCTCGGTGACTCGGTGACTTTCGGACTCTTGATCGGAGACGACGAGACCATGCCGATCAGGCTCGAGGAGGCTCTGCGGGGAGCACCCGAACTTCGCGGCAGGAAGGTCAGGGTGATCAACGGCGCAGTACCGGGCTACAGCTCGGTGCAGGGCGTACGCCTCTTCGAAAAGCTCGCCGCCCTCGAGCCCGACGTGGTCGTCTTCTGGTTCGGCATCAACGACGCGGGCCGCATGCGGGGCTTGCCGGACAGCGAGTTGACCTACCACGGCGCGCACCTGAGCGGGGTTGTCGAATTCCTGTCGAACCTCCGCGTCTTCCAGTTCATGCGGGGCACCGCGACAAACCTCCGGCAGGCCGGCACCGAGGGCACGCGGGTCAGCCGGGCCGAGTTCGAGGAGGCCGTTCGCGGTTTTCTGGCCCTTCAGGAACAGGGCGGCCCTCAAACGATTTTCGTCCGCGAGCCTCACCGGTTGGGCACAACCAGGGAGCAGCTCGCGCGCGTCGTGGCCCAGGCCGACAAAGCGAGGGTCGAGGTGGTCTACGGCCCGCACCGCCTGCTTAGTTGGGTCGTGCCGGCACCGCCCGGCGCGGACCTCGAGGGGCAACGGGTGTCTGTACCGCTCGAGAATGGCAAGACCGTCTCCGGCCTGCTCTTCCCCGCGGATGCGAGCCTGGCGCCGGGCTACGAGGAAGTGAACCATGGGCGAACCGTCGAGGAGTTGAGGGCGGATCTCCAGATGCTCTCGGATCTCGAACGAAACCTCGATCGCCTGCTCGACACACTGCCGAAGGGCAGCCTCACCTTCGAGGACCTCTTCGGCTCGAGAACGCCGGAGCAGGTCTTCACCGACAACTGCCACCTCTCCCCCTATGGCGCCCGCATCGCCGGGCGGAGGCTGGCCGAGCGGATCCTCGAGATCCTCGCCGACAGGGAGCAATGACATGGACTTCGTCTTCGAGCAGATCCGGACCGGCGGAGATCGGAACTTCGCCTACCTCGTGGGAGACCGGGAGGCCGGCGTCGCCGTCGCCGTGGACCCCTCCTACCAGCCCCGCCTGACCTACGACCGCGCCACGGCGCAGGGGCTCAAGATCACCACCGTGCTGGCCACCCACGGACACGTGGACCACATCAACGGCCACGCCGAGATGCTCGAACTCACCGGCGCGGTCAACGCGGCGCACCCCGACTCCCCGGCGCGCCCGAACCTGCCTCTCGCCGACGGCGACGCGCTCGGGGTGGGGCGTTTCAAGATCGAAGTGATGCACGTCCCCGGCCACTGCCCGGACCACGTGCTCTTCTACCTGCCGGAGGTCGCGGTGGCCATCACCGGAGACCACCTCTTCGTCGGCAAGATCGGCGGCACCAGCGGGGAGGCCGCCGCCCGGGCGGAGTGGGACAGCCTTGGCCGCATGCTCGAGAAGCTCCCGGACGAAACGACGATCTGGCCCGGCCACGACTACGGCTGCCGCCCGTCCTCGACCATCGCCCTGGAGAAGCGGACGAATCCGTTCCTGTTGACGAAGGACTTCGAGGAGTTCCTGGCGCTGAAGGCCAACTGGGCGGAGTTCAAGGGAGCCCAGGGCCTGGCTTGAGCTGACCGTGTGTCAGGGGAACCCGCGCCCAGACGTCTGGCGACGGGCGGCGGCCGACACGGCGGTCGGCCCTCCAGGACCGTAGGTGAACACGCAATGGAGGGCGCCGCGCCGTCGGCGCCGTTTTTCGGAATCAGGGGAAAGGGAAACTGCTCAGGGGGGCGGCCGAACCCGCAAGCCCACGGGGGGCGCGGCAAGGTTGTTGGGCGGGGTTTGGAACTGCTCAGAAGATCGTATACACGAACGGCATCAGCCCGCTGCTCCCGAAGGCGGCGATCACTCCGAAAATCAGCAGCACGATCACGATCGGGGTGATCCACCAGAGCTTGTTGTCCCGGAGGAACCACCAGAACTCGCGGAAGAAGCCGACCTGGCCCTCTTCGGCCGCCTGCTCGAACTCCGACGGGGTCTCTTCTTTGTCGCTCATGGTTCAGTACTGCCGGAAGTAGCGCTTGACGTCCTTACCCGTTTCCCGTTTCACCCAGTACGTCCGGGCGTCCCGGTCGAAACCTCTCTTCAGCGTGTCCCCCTTGAGCGCCCGTCGCGCGAGACCGAGGGGGGTCACCACCAGGAAATAGGTTACCGCAAGGACGACGAAGGACACCAACATGCCGATCGGCGCGGTGACGGCCATCATGCCCGCATAGACCGGCTGAACGAGATTCGGCCAGCGCAACCCGAGGATCCCCACCGCCACCGCCAGCCCCCACAGACCCGCCGTCAGAGGCAGCGAGACACCGTGTCCGAACCGGAGCAGGAAGGCCAGGCCGCCGAAGAAAACGAGGAACGCCGCGGCGAACTGCCGCAGTGCTCGGGGCGGGGGTCGGAAGTCGAGTTCGAGGAGCGCCATGATCAATCCGGGGCGAAGCGAGCGAGATGCGTCTTCGCGCTGATCTCCTCCGCCGCCGGCTGTTCCTCCTTCAAAAGCAGGTAATCCTCCATCACCAGCACATCCATGTTCGTGGCCATGAAGCAGCGCCAGGCGTCCGCCGGGGTGCAGACGATCGGTTCCCCGCGAACGTTGAACGAGGTGTTGACCACCACCGGGCAGCCGGTCTCCGCATCGAAGGCCGAAAGCAGGCGATGGTAGAAACCGTTGCGGTCGGCATCCACGGTCTGGATCCGCGCGGAGTGGTCCACGTGGGTGACCGCGGGGATCACCGAGCGGGGCATCGCCAGTCGCTCGAGCCCCTCGCGGTCCGCACCGTCCGCGGGGATCCGCTTCTCCTCCCGGACGTCGGCCACGAGGAGCATATACGGGCTCTCGTGGCGGTCGAGGGTCTCGAAGTACTCGCCGGCCCGCTCGGCCGTGACCGACGGGGCGAACGGACGGAACGACTCACGGAACTTGATCTTGAGATTGACCCTCGACTGCATCTCGGGGCTGCGCGCGTCGGCCACGATGCTGCGGGCGCCGAGCGCGCGGGGGCCGAATTCCATGCGGCCCCGCATCAGTCCGATGACCTTCCCGTCGGCGATCATCCGCGCCACGCGGGTGAGGAGTTCCGCCTCGTTCTCGATGCGCTCGTAGCTCGCCCCGCGAGCGTCGAGGACCTCGCGGATCTCGTCGCTCGTGGCGCGCGGGCCGAGCAGACTGCCGTGCTGGGAGTCGCTCGTGCCCACCTCCCGCGGCTTCCCGAGCAGCTGATGCCAGGTGAAGAGGGCCACGCCGAGAGCGCCGCCCGCGTCTCCGGCGGCGGGCTGGATCCAGAGGTCCTCGAACGGCCCCTCCCGGACGATGCGCCCGTTGGCCACGCAGTTCAGGGCGACGCCGCCGGCCAGACAGAGCCGGTCCATGCCGGTGACTTCGTGGACGTGGTGCACCGCCTTCAGCACGATCTCCTCGGTGACCAGCTGCACGGAGGCCGCGAGGTCCATGTCGCGCTTGCGAAGCGGCGACTCCGGCCGACGGGGACGGCCTCCGAAGAGCCGGTCGAACCGTCGCGAGGTCATGGTCAGACCCTGGCAGTAGTTGAAGTAGCGCTGGTCCAGGCGGAAGGAGCCGTCCTCCTTCAGGTCGATCAGCTTCTCGCGGATCAGGTCCGCATAGACCGGCTCACCGTAGGGGGCCAGGCCCATGAGCTTGTATTCGCCGGAGTTCACCCGAAAGCCGCAGTAGTAGGTGAACGCGGAGTAGAGGAGGCCCAGGGAATGGGGGAACCGGAGTTCGTGGGTCAGATCCAGGCGGTTGTCCCGTCCCGTCCCGAAGCTCGCCGTGGCCCACTCCCCCACCCCGTCGAGCGTGAGCACCGCGGCCTGGGTGAACGGCGAGGGGAAGAAGGCGCTCGCGGCGTGCGACTCGTGGTGCTCGGGGAAAACGATCCCGCGCCGGATGACGCCGCCGAGTTCCTTGCGGATCAGTCGCGGCAGGTGCAGCTTCTCGCGAATCCACAGCGGCATCGCCTTCACGAAGGAGCCGAAGCCGGCGGGCGCGAAGGAGAGGTAGGTCTCCAGCAGACGGTGGAACTTCATGAGGGGCTTGTCGTAGAAACCCACGTAGTCGAGGTCGGCGGCGTCGAGGCCGGCCTTGGAAAGACACCACGCGACCGCCTCCCGGGGAAAACGGTGATCGTGCTTGATCCGGCTGAATCGCTCTTCCTGCGCCGCGGCGACGATCTCCCC
>SWCD01011510.1_pt1 | contig 24387 bp, 24 predicted proteins | sample 4693011 | NCBI WGS metagenome assembly SWCD01 (sample SAMN10267278, study PRJNA491770) | bioreactor metagenome | isolation source: DHS bioreactor inoculated with marine | place: Japan: Omine Ridge, Nankai Trough | reverse complement strand
GGGGATCGCACTTTCATGCTGGAGTCATCAGTGTTTAATTCAGATGGCACCCTCTACGAGGCAGGCCTCATCGCCCTAGGATTGGCCGGTGGTTCAGCAGTAACTGGCGAGGCCACCGATATGGCTGGCGACGGAAAATTATCAGCTCTGACCATCGCCGATTACGAAGGAAATGTCCGCTATGCCGGTGATCGGGAAGGGAACCTGGAGATCAAGGTGGGCAGTGTTGAAAAAATGGCCATCGCCGAAAATGGCCAGGTATCTCTCAAAGACTCCCATGTTTTTGATGCCCTCCAAAAACTGGAAGATACTCTTTTAGGGAAAAACTACACCGAGGTTAAGAGCCTGATGTACGTCACTAATACCGCGGCAACCTTTGCCAGTGGTGCCACCGGGCTGCCCAACGATCCACGCATCGAAATACCCCAAATTGTCAACGGCTCTTTCACGGTGAACATCACGGATCACGAACATCTACCCCCGGAAGTTTTTTCAGCCCGCATTGCCGTGGATATCAATGTTGACACCCCTGCCACCATTGCTGCCAAACTTGATGGTATTCCCGGCCTTAATGCCGCTTGGGACAGTGATGGCTACCTTCAGATGAGCACCACTGATCAGGATCGGTACACCATGTCTATAAATGGTGATTCCTCCAACTTCAGCGGGGCTGTGCGGGTGGCCAATGCCGACATGCAGGTATACGCTATTGACCGATCCATTGCTGAGCTTGGCCAAGTCTTTGAAGATCTCACCACTCAAATTTCCGATTTTGGAGCCCGTGGAAACCGCCTTGATGTCCAGAGACAAATATTCACCAACCTTGATTTGGCCACAAAAGAATCCCTTTCCGAAAGGCAGGATACCGATATCATTAAAGCCATTACCGAGCTTCAGGCTGCCGAGACTGCCTATGAAGCGGCCCTGGCCACAGCAGCGCGCACCATGCAGATGAGCCTTCTCGACTTTCTAAACTAGCACTGTTTTGGCAAGATCATAGCCAGAGGAACTCCAAATATGATATTATCCGGCAACAGCACGCTTTTCTAAAATAGGAGAATATATATGCTCATCCTTGCCAGAAAAATTGGTGAGGCCATTACGATTGCCGACGAGATAACCATCAAAGTCATGGAGATCAAAGGCGGCCAGGTCAAGATAGGGGTTGAAGCCCCACGCCATGTCACTATCCACCGTAATGAGGTCTACGACAGGATTGTTGAAGAGAACAAAAAAGCCGCCCTGGAGGCTCCGGCGGATCTCTCTGCCCTTGCAGATATTTTTAAGGATCATCCCTGATGACCGATACGAATATGGATAAGGAATTTCGACTTCAATGAATTTAAAGACGGGTATATAAGTTATGAGTGCAGCAGTGCAAGAACAGGTCGATAACAGTGTTTTAAAAGTTCAGACCAGCCGTTTCGGAGAAATTGAGGTCCAGGCCGATAAAATTATCACCATGACCGCTCCTTTTCTGGGCTTCCCAGACTCCAACCGTTTTATTATGCGGCCCCATAGCGACCAATCGCCCTTTATGTGGATGCAATCACTGGATGACGCGGATCTCGCCTTTGTGGTGATCCCTTCAGCTGCTCTCATCCCCCAATATGCCCCGGAAATTCCAGCTTCGACCAGGGAGGAGCTGCAGGTAAAAAAATCAAAGCCGGAGCTTCTTCTCATTCTCACCATCCCTGAGGGTAAACCTCTGGAAATGACAGCCAACCTGCTGGGCCCTGTAGTGCTCAATGCAAAAAAACGTCTGGCCTGCCAGATCCTTCTTGACCCCACGGTTTATGAAATATGCTGGCCGGTTTTCACAGAAACTGACGATTAATGCCCTTCGACAAGCTCAGGGACCGTCGTTCATATCTTCTCGTACCCTGAGCTTGTCGAGGGTAATTGCGCAGACCTGAAAAAGGAAAAATTAACCAACATATCTTTTCCATGATGAACCTAAAAAAAAGGGCTGATTCAATTTAATGAATCAGCCCCTTTTTTTATTTTCTATTTCTAACAAAAACTAATTTTCGAAAATACCCTCATCCGCAAGCCAGCTACTCAGCATCTTGTCGGCGATCTCGTGGCTTGGCACCTTATATTCGCCGTTTTCAATCTGCCTCTTCAGGGTGGCAACCATTTCCGTCCGGACAGAGGGAGTATTTGCTAAGATTTCACGCATCTTCTGCATATCCTTGGTACCGTTAGAGATTTCAACCTTGTCGCCTGTCGACTCACCGGCTGTGGCCTGGGCCTGGTCAGCCTCCTTGGCCTTTTTCACCTCTACTTTTGTATCCGTCCGCACCTGGGATATGACATCTGTCAGCTTCATGACTGGGCTCCCGACCTTTGCTCGTTTCTGTCTAAATTAATAAGTTGGGAATTATGAACCATCTCTCCTGATGATTCAAGGATGAAATGCTCTCGTCTCACGAGTCTTTAAATACATTTCACCACTATCTAACCAGTCTATCGACCCAGGTAAAAAAAACTTTAACTTTTTTTTAAAAAAAATGACCAAACTCACAGATCCATTAGCATACATTGCGTAATGACTGTCTCATTGGTACAATCGGCCTTTCTTCCAGTCACCTAAAAATTAATTTTACAGGATGGCTTTAAAAACCTAATTTCACTTACTCTTTTTCCAGTGACCACCATGCCAAACCCTGTCTATCTTGTTGATGGCAGTGCCTATATTTACCGGGCCTACCACGCTATCACCCCGCTTACTAACAGCAAGGGCCTTGCCACCCATGCCTCGTTGGGTTTTATCAATACCTTGCTGCGGGTTATCCGGGAAAAATCCCCAAGTCATATGGCAGTGGCCTTTGACATGAAAGGCCCCACCTTCAGACATGAAATCTACAGTGACTACAAGGCTAACAGGCCTGCCATGCCTGATGATCTTTCCTGCCAGATTCCCTACATCCATGCCCTGGTAGCGGCTCACAATATCCCCATTTTAAAAGAGGAAGGCGTGGAGGCCGATGATCTCATTGCCTCGGCAGCTCGAACCTTAAGCAAGCAAGGGCACGATGTCATCATTGTTTCCGGTGACAAGGATCTGCTCCAGCTTGTTACTGATAAAATCATTGCCTGGGAACCCATGAAAGATGTGATCATGGACCAGGATTTTATTCGCAAAAAATATGATATCGACCCGGAGCTTCTTCTCGATTTTTTCGCCCTTATCGGCGACAAATCAGATAACGTTCCAGGTGTTGCCGGTGTCGGTCCCAAGACGGCTGCCAAACTGCTCACCGAACATGGCAATTTGGACAACCTTCTTGCCAATCTTGATCGGCTGAAAAAGTCAAAACTTAAAGACAATCTTATCGCCAACAAGGAACTTGCCCTTCTTTCCCGTTCCCTGATTGATCTTAAAGATGACCTTGATGTGCCGCAAACCCTGGCTGGTTATGCTGTTAACACTCCCGACACCACCGAGCTACAGCGACTCTATAAAGAACTGGAATTTAACAAACTTTTAAAGGAAACCGGCCCGGCGGCCCATTTTGACCAAAATAATTTTAAGCTGGTTGCATCATCCAAGGAGCTTGCTGATCTTGCTGGGGAAATTGCCCAAAGCCCCTTTCTGGTCATTGATACGGAAACAACCTCCCTTGACCCACTGGACGCGGAACTGGTTGGTGTGTCCCTGGCCCTAGATACTGATCAGGCATGGTATATTCCCATTGCCCATCGGGATGAAGAAGATAATCTTGTTGCAGGCCAGCTTAGATTAGAAGAGGTAAAAAAGCATCTCGCCCCACTGCTTGCTGATCCCAACATCGCCACCATTGCCCATAACCTCAAATATGATCTGCGCGTCTTGGCGCATCACGGCATGGAGCTGGCAGGTCAGCTTTTTGACACCATGATCGCCTCCTATCTTATGGAACCGAGCCGTCGTTCCCATAAGCTTGATGACCTAAGCCTGGAAATCCTTGATATGGGCATGACCTCTTTTGCCGAGGTCACCGGCAAAGACAAACGACCCAACGCCTTTGCCTATGTGGGCCTGGAAGAGGCCTGTAACTACTCCTGCGAAGATGTTGCCGCCACCCTCCTTCTCTGGAACGAGTTACATCCCCAGCTTGACAAAATCGGCTGCTGGGAACTTTTTACCGACCTCGAGATGCCCCTTGTCCCGATCCTGGCTGAGATGGAGGAATACGGCATCCTCACTGACCTTGAAGTCCTCAAGCAGCTTTCTGTTGAATTCTCCTCGCTTATTGTCGACCTTGAAAAAACTATCCACAACATGGCTGGAGAGGAATTCAATATCAACTCGCCAAAACAGCTGGGACTGATCCTCTTTGAAAAACTGGATCTTCCACATGGTAAAAAAACAAAGACCGGTTATTCCACAGATGTGAAGGTTCTTGAAAAACTGGCGGCCTATCACGATCTACCGGCGGCAGTGCTTAATTACCGCTCTCTCACCAAGTTAAAATCCACCTATATTGATGCCCTGCAAGAGCAGATCCACCCCAAAACCGGCAGGATCCACACCTCCTATAACCAGAGTGTTGCGGCCACTGGACGGCTATCAAGCTCCAACCCCAACCTGCAAAATATTCCCATCCGCAGTGAAGAAGGCCAGCGGATCAGAGCGGCCTTTATCGCACCGCCGGACCATTTTTTTCTGGCGGCGGATTACTCCCAGATCGATCTGCGCGTCCTAGCCCATTATTCCCAGGATGAAACTTTACTCAAGGCTTTTAACAGTGATCAGGATATCCACAACCAAACTGCGGGTGAGATTTTCCGGGTCAGCCCCATGCTGATTACACCGCAGATGCGGCGGGTTGCCAAATCGATCAATTTCGGCATTGTCTACGGCATGAGCGCCTTTGGGCTGTCAAACCAGCTGCGGATAAGCCGCAAAGAGGCCCAGACGTTCATCGACCGATATTTCGAACATTACCAAGGGGTGCAAAAATACATGGAGGACATGGTGGCCCAGGCCCGGGAAGACGGCTATGTCACCACTCTCTTAGGGCGGCGGCGCAACCTGCCGGAAATTAAAACCAGCAATAAAACCAGGCGGGAGTTTGCCGAACGCACTGCCATTAACAGCCCAATCCAGGGTACTGCTGCCGACATTATCAAGCTGGCCACCATCAAGGCTCATAACGTGCTTGAAGAAAAGAAAATGGCTGCCAAACTTCTGCTCCAAATCCATGACGAACTTGTTTTTGAGGTTCCGGCAGCTGAATTTGCTGAAACAGCCGATCTGGTCAAGAAGGCCATGGAGTCGGTGTTAGAGCTTGACGTACCGCTCTCGGTCAATATTTCGCAAGGAATTAACCTGGCAAAAGCTTAAGGCTGGCCTTGATCAAACAGCCTGAGTTGTGTACAAAACGTCTTATTCCATAGGCGCCTGAAAACGCGCCTGATTATTTAAAGTTCGTGAAGGATAAAAATATGCTCGAATTTCTGCGTAAACAGGCCCAATCTCCAGTCATGCAGGTCATTATTGTTATTATTGCCCTGGTCTTTGTCTTTTTTGGCACCAACATGGGCGACAGCAACAAGCGCGATGCCGTGGCCATGGTTAATGGCGAAGCAATTAGCATTACAGACTACAGCAGAGAATACACCCGCATGGTGGATACCCTCCGTGAACAGTTTGGCGGCACTCTGCCTAAAAATCTTATCGAGAGCCTGGGCATTAAAGATCAGGTGCTTCAGCGCCTGATCCAGCAAACTTTACTGGTCCAGGGTGCCCAACGCATGGGAATTTACGTCAGCAATTGGGAAATGCAGGAAGAGATTAAGAACCAGCCCTACTTTCAAGTGGACGGTAAATTTGACAATGCCCGTTATAAGCAGCTTCTTGCCCAAAACAAAATGGCGCCTAAGCAGTATGAGGAAAGCCTTCGTCTTGACCTACTTGGCCGTAAGGTCAATAAACGCCTCACTGATTTTGCCGTTCTCACCGATTGGGAAATCGACCAGCGCTTTGCCTTTAATAATAACGAGATCAAGCTGGCCTACCACAAGCTGCAGGCCTCTGATTTTGCTAAGGATATTAAGGTAACCGACGAGGATCTTGCTGCTTATTACGACCTGCATAAGGAAGAGTACAAAAGTGCGCCTCAGGTCAAAATAAAATATCTCGCCTTTCCTGTGGCCAAGGCCATGGAGACCATGACCATCACAGAGAAGGAGATCAGCGATTATTACCAAAAAAATATCAGCTCTTATCAGGTCTCTGAAAAAAGGTCTGCCCGCCATATCCTTTTAAAGACTGACGGTACTAATGACGATATCCAGAAAACCAAAGCTGAAGAAGTCCTTAACAAGATCAAAGCTGGTGGTGATTTTGCGGCACTTGCCAAAGAATTCTCTGAAGATCCTGGCTCAGCAAGTCGTGGCGGTGACCTTGGCTCCTTTGGTCGCGGCCAGATGGTGCCTACCTTTGAAGAGGCTGTTTTCAGCATGGCTCAAGGTGAGGTTAGCGACCTGATCAAAACCAGATTTGGCTACCATATTATTGAAGTGCAGGCCATTACCCCGGCCAAGACCACCCCCATGGCAGAGGTGAGCGATGCAATTACCCGCACCCTCAAGCAACAGCAGGCCAAGGACAAGGCCTTTGAGAATGCCGGTGCTGCCTACGAAAAGATCTTTCAGGCCGGAAGCCTGGACAACTACAGCCAGCAGGAGAACATCTCCCTGGAAGAAACCGATTTTTTCACCCAGGCTGCGCCCCCTGCCGATTTGGCGGGCAAACCGCGCCTCATCAACAAGGCATTTAACTTGAGCAAGAATGAACTCAGCTCTCTTATTGAAGAGGCAGGTGGCTATTACATTATCTTTATTAACGATGTTCTTGAGCCTGTTATTCCTGAGCTTGCTGCGGTCAAAAAAGAGGTAACCACTGATTTCAAAGCAGCGAAAAGCCGCGAACTTGCACAGGCCAAGGCCCAGGAAATTCTTGATGCCTGTAAAGGTGGCACTGAGTTTAAACAGGCTGTCAGCAAGGCTGGCGGCAAAGTTCAGACTTCTCCCTGGTTCTCCAGAACAAAACGGGGTCTCAGTACCTTGCCCGACAGTGTCAGCAGCCAAGGTCTTGCTCTCAACGACACCCAGCCGTATCCTGAGGCGATCGGTGTTGAAGGCGACACCTTTTATGTCTATCGATTTCAGGAGAAGCGGGCATCAGAAGCATCCAATGGCCAGGCTAAAGAAGCCTTCACCAAAACTCTTCTTCAGGAAAAGCAGATGGCCTCCCTGGAAAGCTGGCTGAACTACATGATGGAAACAGGTGAGATTACCACCAACAAGAAACTCATCAATTAATAAGATCTTATACACAACCACACACAAAAAGGCGTTGGATTTTACTCCAACGCCTTTTTGTGCTTTTAATCAGCAGACAACGCTTTCATTATCAAACAAAATAACAGGTTATATGGGTGCCGCGTACTGCCTTGACAATAACGTTTTTCTTTATCTTTTTAAAACCGGCTCCAGGGTCGTGATAGTCAACTTTCAGTTTATCACCCTTATGGATAGAACAACGCCCTTGGGTGCTAAACTCCATCACCTGATCAGTGATTGTTGCTATCTGAATCTGGCCATGAGTGTGGCCTTGGCTACAATTTTCAAAACGCCCGCTATAACTTTTAGAAACAGCTGGTGCTTTCTGAAACTCAAGCTCCAAAGCAAAGAGTTCATTGCAGTGACATCGAACCTTGATGAGTGTCTTTTTACCCTTGAACTTGGCAACCGACATGGCATGTTTGCGGTTGCAGGCCGGACATCGCATCACCATACAATCGTTATCATCAACAGGTATGGTGAAGACCTTGACGCCGCCATCAGCCACGGCAGTTAATCCTCGCCCTTCCCAGGGCCCCAGTGATGGTCTTGACCAAAACGATTCATCCACCAATCCTCGTCATCAACCTCTAAATCAGTCTCTGTCATCACCAAAGGAAACTCATAGGTTTCGCAGTAGGTAAGAAGGGCCTGATAGGCCTCAGTAACTTCCTGGGTTTTGGCACGATTTTCCTCGCTTTCACCTGCCAAATCAGGGTGATATTTTTTTGTGAGGTGCCTGAAAACTGTTTTGATCTCATTGAGGGTTGCTCGGTCCCCCAGGCCAAAAAGTTCCTTAGCGTCTTTTATCTTGAGCCACTGCCTCTTGGTCACCATTTCTCTGCCCTACTCTGTGGCCTCTTTCTTTCTAAAACTCTTTTCTTCACCTTTTATAAGGCGACCGATATTTTCATGATGTTTAAGCCAGATCAAGGCCGTAACAAAAAGGGCAAGATAGAAATAATCACTCAGTCCATGACGGAGCCAGACAAATAGGGAAACTGCGGCAGCGGCCAAAAGAGAGCCCAGGGAGACATAGCCAAACACAGCCACAACAATGATAAAAACAGCAATGCCACCTGCCACGGCAATGAGATCGAGAAAAAGAAAAACGCCCAAGGCCGTTGCCACCCCTTTGCCACCACGAAAACGAAGATAAACAGGATAACAATGGCCGAAAAAGGCGGCTGCACCACATAATAGAACCGTACAGGAAGGCAACCCAAAAGCTTGGGCAACCACCATGGGCACTAGCCCTTTGCCGGCATCAAAAAAAAGGGTGAAAACGCCGAATTTTTTGCCGACCAAACGGGTGACGTTGGTGGCGCCAATATTACGGGAGCCGGAATCACGGACATCAATGCCCACCATTTTTCCAAGAAGCAGGCCAAAGGGGATAGACCCCACTAGATAGGCTGAAAATATTGCCAGATAATTCATTTAATTTTCTTGTCCTTAACCGTTGTTTTATAGTGCTGACATTGAGTGCTTTTAGCTGTCAAACAGCAAACCAAAATTCCCCGTCAGCCTAACATTTTTTCACGCAGCTTTCATTGATATGCTACGATATTTTTTCTTGCCCACCAATCATAAATATCCCTTTAATCCAGGAATTACTCGTGGCTGATCATCACACCTTCATGGCCCAGGCCATAAACCTCTCAGAACAAAGCCTGGCACATGACGGCGGCCCTTTTGGCGCTATTATTGTTAAAGACGGTATAGTCATCGGCACTGGCTCTAATCGGGTTACCTTGGACAACGACCCCACAGCCCATGCCGAAGTTGTGGCAATCCGGGAGGCCTGTCAGACCCTTGGTGATTTTTCGCTCGAGGGTTGCACCATCTACGTCAATTGCGAACCCTGCCCCATGTGCCTGGCTGCTCTCTATTGGGCCGGAGTAAAAGAAATTTACTTTGCCGCCGACCGCAAGGATGCTGCAGGTATCGGCTTTGCTGACGATCATATTTACAAGGAGATTGCAAAAGAGCCTGAAGACCGAACCATAGCAATGCGCCAGATGATGCGTGACGAGGCGCTATATGGCTTTAAGCTTTGGGACGAAATGGAAGACAAGATCCCCTACTAAAAAAATAATCCTCAGTTTTTTTGAAAAAATACAAAAAAGTTTCATATCTTGACCTAGGTCAAAGCCTGTGGGTTGCAGGTACGATATGGTGGTTTCAACAAAAGACTTGTAACCCGCTTTTCTAACCTTAACAGGAGGATTCAAATATGTTCTGTCAACAATGTGAACAAACAGCCAAGGGCGAAGCCTGTACCACCATGGGTGTCTGTGGAAAAAACGAAGAGGTTGCCGATCTTCAAGATCTGCTTATCCATGCAGTCCAAGGTCTCTGTCTTTACAGTGATGCGGCCCGCAAGAAGGGAATTACCGATTCCACCACCTCGCTTTTCACCTGCGAGGCTATCTTTTCCACCCTGACCAACGTCAACTTTGACCCGCAACGTTTCGTCAACCTGATTAACAAAGCAGTTGAGCTGCGTGACGAGATGAAGGCAAAGTCAGGTGCTGAGTTTACCGTGCCTGCCGCAACCTTTACTCCGGCTGCTGACATGGCAGGCTTGGTAGAGCAAGGCAAGGCAGTGAGTCTTGACACCGAAGAAAATGAGGACATCAAGTCTCTCAAACATATCACCCTCTTTGGCCTTAAAGGTGTTGCAGCCTATGCTGATCACGCCCGCATTCTTGGCCAGGAAGATGATTCTGTTTATGCCTATATCGACAAGGCCATGGCAACTATCCTCCGTGACGATCTTGAGGTCAATGAGCTTGTTGCCCTTGCCCTTGAATGCGGTGAGGCCAACCTGAAGGCCATGGAACTTCTTGATGCCGGTAACACTGGGAAGTTCGGTCATCCGGTACCAACGCAAGTTCCCCTGGGGGGCCACAAAGGGCAAGGCTATTTTGGTATCGGGTCATGACTTAAATGACTTGGATATGATCCTTAAGCAAACCGAGGGTAAAGGCATCAACGTCTATACCCATGGTGAGATGCTGCCCTGCCACGGTTATCCGGAGCTGAAAAAATATGACCATTTTTATGGCCATTACGGTACTGCCTGGCAGAACCAGAAGAAGGAATTTTCTGAATTCCCCGGTGCAGTGATCATGACCACCAACTGTATCCAAGATCCGAAGGCCTATATGGACAGCATCTTCACCTCCGGCCTGGTTGGCTGGCCCGGTGTTGCCCATCTTGGCGACAAAGACTTCACCCCGGCCATCAACAAGGCCCTGGCCATGGACGGCTTTAGCGAAGATACCGACAAAGGTTCCGTAATGGTCGGTTTTGGACGTAATGCTGTGTTGGGAGTTGCTGACAAGGTGATCGGAGCTGTGAAGGATAAGGCTATCCGCCATTTCTTCCTGGTCGGCGGTTGTGACGGTGCTAAGCCTGGTCGTAACTACTACACCGAGTTTGTCGATAAGACCCCGGAAGACTGCATGGTCCTTACCTTGGCATGTGGTAAATTCCGCTTCTTTGACAAGCAGCTCGGCGACATTGGCGGCATCCCACGTCTGCTTGATGTAGGACAGTGTAACGATGCCTACTCTGCAATCCAGATTGCAGTGGCCCTGGCCGGTGCCTTTGACTGCGGAGTAAACGACCTGCCGCTTTCCATGATTCTTTCCTGGTACGAGCAGAAGGCCGTGGCCATCCTTTTAACCTTGCTGCACCTTGGGATTAAAGACATCCGTCTCGGACCCAGCTTACCAGCCTTTATTACCCCCAACGTTCTGAACGTCTTGGTGGAGAACTTTAACATCATGCCCATCTCCACTCCAGATGAGGACTTGAAAGCAATCCTGGGTTAATATGTAAAGATGGTGAAGGGGGAACATCTTTCTCCCTTCACCTCTCTATCCCAGTAAGGAGTAAACCATGAAGTGCCCCGGACAAGATAGCCGCTACTGGACAGGCAACGATATCTTTGAAAGCAAGTGCCCAAAATGCGGGACGATTCTTGAATTTTTCAAAGACGATTCCACCCGCCCCTGCCCTGAGTGCGGCTACCGGATGCTTAACCCCCATATTAATTTCGGCTGTGCCGAGTACTGCCCCCATGCCGAGCAATGCTTAGGCTCTTTACCTGAAGGTTTACAGGTAAAAAGAGGTGAGAAATCTTCTTTAAAGGATCGAGTTCTGGCCGCCATGGAAGAGTACTTCGGTGATGACAGCAGGCGCATTAACCATGCTAAAAAGGTTGCTGATTATGCCGAACAGATTAATAAATATGAACAGGGCGACCCAGCAGTGATCATGGCCTGCGGCTACCTGCACGACATCGGCATTAAAGAGGCAGAACGAAAATTTCAATCAAGCTCTGCCAAGTATCAACACCAGGAAGGCCCATCAGTGGCCAGGGATATTCTCACTGCACTTGATGTCGAAGAAGAGATGATTTCCGAAATATGTGATATTATCGGCCATCATCATCATCCGAGATCAGAAGAGACTACGAATTATAAAGTTCTTTACGATGCTGACCTCATTGTCAACCTGCAGGAAGAGCAACCTGAAAGCGGGCGGAGTGAAGAGAAATTAAAGAGCATCATTAGTAAATCATTTTTTACCGAGGCCGGACAAAATCTGGCCCGGGAAGTTTTTCACATAACGGTGTCAAGTTAGACACGCGTACGAGGTATTTTTATGAAGATTCGCCGGAAAATAATTGAGATAGACGAAGATCTTTGCGATGGCTGCGGCAAATGCATTATCGGTTGTGCTGAAGCCGCCCTGGAGCTTGTGGACGGTAAGGCAAAACTTGTTGCAGAAAAATATTGCGACGGTCTTGGCGCTTGTCTGGGCGATTGCCCCACCGGCGCTCTTAAAATAATCGAACGTGTCAGTGATGAATTTGATGAAGAGGCTGTTGAGGCATTAATTGCCGCCAACAAGCAAAAAGAGGAGAAGAAATCTCCTCAGACAATGGACTGCGGCTGCGCAGGGAGCAATATTCAAAGCTTTGTGCCGCAAACACCTTGTCAAAGTGCCAATAAGCCCACGGCCATGACCCCTGCAGGCTCTTCAGCCCTTACCCATTGGCCTGTTCAGATTCGCCTGGTGCCGCCCACCGCACCTTTCTTGCAGGGTGCTGACTTGCTCATTGCCGCAGATTGCACTCCCATTGCCTATGCCAATTTCCATCAGGATTTTATGAATGGCAAGGTGGTGATGATGGGTTGTCCGAAATTTGATGATCAGCAGTCATATGTGGATAAACTGGCTGAGATCTTTGCCACCGCAAATATCTCTTCTGTTACTTCAGCCATTATGGAGGTGCCTTGCTGCGGCAGCATGCGCGGTATTGTTAGCGAGGCCATAAAAAGATCAGGTGTCGAGGTTCCCAATAAAGTTGTAATTATCTCTACACGAGGTGATGTTCTTCCAAAGTGATGTTTCTTAGGATAGTTTCCGTATTTTTCATTTAAAAAGCCCCTCGGCCATGTGCTGGTAGAGGGGCTTTTTTGGTGTTTTGGGTTTGGGTGGGAGATTGTCAAATCCTTGTTGTCGTAATCTTTAGGTACTTTTTGTTTGCCCAAAAAGTACCGCAAAAAGGGCACCCCTTACAGCCCTGGCCTATCGGCACCGCTCGCCTTCCGATGTTCAAGGCGGCATTGTGGAAACTCGCTCCGCTCAAACATGCCACAATGCTTTTCGCCTTGCCCATCTCCCTGCTCGCTCAGGGCTGGATGGGGAAAACTTTCACCATCCAGCTTAGTGTATTGCTGCCTAAGTTCAAAAACCTTTTTCTGCCTATATTTAAATTACTTAAGAGCAACTAGTCTTGACCATCATCATCGATAAAATATGTTCGCAAAGCCCTTTCTGTAATCTTACTTTTCGTCTTGCCATCTTTCTGATCCCTGTTTTTTTCAACAAGCCCCAAATCGTTTAATTTTCCAGTTCTTTTTCCTATTAGTTGATAAGACTTATCTATCAATGCCGATATTTCTCCCGCCCTCATTTTCCTGTTTTCGTTGCTAAGGGTGACCAGGATATTTAACTCAACGGGCTCAAGCATAATTTCTTTATCCAATTTTTCTACTTCCTTCTTAAAATCCTCTGAAAGATTAACTATGTCGCACTGCCCTTCATTACATTCAGGGCACCTCCATTTAAACATCTCAAAGCTTGATTTTTTATCAAGAGGATAACACTGCCCACATTGACCACACCTTATGGTTTGATTCAATGAAAGGTATTCATGGACAGCTCTTGAAAAGTCGAAACATCGTTGGACGAAATAGTTTCGATATTGTCGGCCTGGAGGATATCCCCATGGCATACGCTCACTTTCGGCTAAACCGTAATAAAAAGCATAGACACAAACTGGCTTACCGTTTTTGTCTCTTGTGTTTTTATATTTAGACAACAAAAAGTTAGATTCAAGTGAGGTGAATATTTCTTCAAGACTTGGGGCAACAAGGAAGTGACTTACAGGAGGATTTGGCAATTCATTAAAATATGTTCCTCCTAAAGATTTTTCAAGAATTCGTTTCTTTGTCGTTCTCGCTTCACTTATTAATGAATCTAATAGTTGTTTTTGGTTATGACGATCAAGCTTATTTTCGAAAGGTTCGAGGGCAAACCTGTTCATACGATCAAAATATTGTGATATTGTTTGCTCGTAGTATTTGCGTGATGCTAACCTTATTGCCGCAAGTGTTATTAGCTGCCCCTTAGATACTCTATCCAGGTAGCAATAATGCAGCAAGTGTCCCATTATTCTTGGGACATTAAAAGAAGCCTGAAATATGAGTTCCATAAAATCTTCAACACCCGTTGCCGAACTAACATCGAAGTATTGTTCAAAAGGGGCTTTGAAGGCTTGAAATCTAGTCTTTAACAATCTACTTGTATAAGAGATTGCCGACCTTTCCATCTCCTGTACTTCGGACGCTTCATAAAGCTCCGAAAAATCAAGTATTATAGTATCAACCTTGCCTGGGTCAATTTTTCCATAGTAGACACGACCAGGGTAACCAGCAACCTTCAGTTTTATAGACTCGTTGCTAGAATTATTTAAAGGTGAAAGTATAACATCAACAAAAAGTCGTTGATCCAGAAAGCTAAGCTCAGAGAAATCATCAAAAAACATGATTATTCTGGTCAGCCCTGCCTCTGATAGCAAATCTTTTACATCTTCGAAGATTTCATTAAAAGGGAATGATTTTAGTACTACATCAGAATACTCATTGTAAATTTCTGAATCATCTAATGTTTTGTCAAAATCAGCCAATGACGCCTCAACCCCAACTCCAGCACTAGACAAGGCCAGTTTAGCTTCACCTGTAGTTGAAACAGATTGAGTATTTTCTTTTTGCTCTTTGTTTTTTAATTGCTTAGATATTTTTTGGAGTATTGGTAGTTCATGTGTTTCAAGCTTTGAATTTATAGACTTTTCACGAAGGTTTTCTAGGTCATTTTTCACTTCATCATATTGCTTTTTAGCTCCTAACCATTTTTCTATTATAGAGAAGCTGTCACAGGCTGCATTTATTTCCTTTAATAATTCTGCAATTACTTGACCTAATGTTACCTTCCTAAGAATATGAGCCCTATATATATTTGGGTCTATGTTCATACCTTCCAACGACATCACGGGAACTTCAGTCGTTGATAAAACATCATATAACCTATTTACATCTATATATATTGATATTAAGTCTTTTCTATCTCTCAGTGACGATTGTGCTTTAGCAAAAATAGTACTTTTGCCAGTTCCCTTCCTACCCATCACAAATGTTGTATTGCTAGATAAAACGGAATTTAAAATAGCATCACCCGGTAAAGGGTCTACATAGAGAACATCAACGGGTTTATTCCCAATTTCTTTTTCAAAATCTTTAAGCTCAGCTCTTCTATATTGTCTTAACGACTCTGCAATTTTTGAAAACTTCTGAGTATCCATTTTCACACATTCCGAATTTTATTTTTCTGACATATCATTAAACAAACGCCAAATCCACATGAGATACTTATCTTGTAAGTTCAAGAGAGAGCAAGAGGGCATCTGTTATTTCCCTAACCTTATTTTTTGACTTGTTAGCCGAACTAGTTGGTCAGGCTGAATACTCCTCCAATTTTTTCATGAAGTCAAAGGCTTTTGTTTTTAAATCAATGTGAGTCCGCAGGGCATCCGCTGAAAATCCCCATTCAGCGCTGAGCTCGGCTGAAGGCGTGAAAGGGGATTGAATTGCAGCATGTTTGAACACCCGAAGGGTGTGAGTTTCTGCAATTCCCCTTTTACGCCGGAAGAGGAGCGGGCCGTCAGGCCAGGGCTGCTAGGGGCGCCCTTTTTGCGTTACTTTTTGGGCGAACAAAAAGTAACAAAACAAACAAGTAGCAACCAAAATCAAAGAAGCCCCAAAACTTCTCACTACCCACTGGATTCCCGCCTCCGCGGGAATGACTCAATGAAATAGCTGAAATTCAATGGTAATAATCACAAAATAAAAAAGCCCCTCTGCTTTATCGAGCAGAGAGGCTTTTCCACGCTTCATCACCTCATTTCAGAATAAAATATACAACCCCCAGGGTTGAGTGATTAAGCAAACTTTTTAGAAGCCTTTTTATAGGCCTTACTCAAATCAGTCCAGGCATCGTCCATACCCTTCTTGGCAATCTTCCAAGCATCCTCACTGGCTGTGGTATATTTTTTAATGTTTTTAGTGAGGGTGGTGATCATTTTATTGAGCTTCTTGATATCAGCCTGGGCCTCTTTCTTGGCCTTGGCAGTCATCTTAGTTGCCTTTTTTTCAAAAGCCTTCACCTTCTTCTTGAGGTTAGTCAGCTCGGTGTCCAACTTCTTGGTATATATCTTTTTCTTCTTTTCCCAGCTCTTGATGGTCTTCTTTGAAGGAAGACAGGCATCACGCCAGCAACAGGCCTTTTCACTACAATAATCTTTTGCAGTTTCAAAACAGGGGAAATTACCCTCCTTATCTTGAATTGCCCGAATAAGATCAGCTTTGCGCAATTTTCCTATCTGCACTCCCAACTCTTTTGCCTTCCCTTTAATGTCTGTCATGTTCATAGCTATGCCCTCAGAGAAAATTATTTTACCGAGAACTCCCAGGAGCAATCCTGCTGACTGTTTCTTACTCGGTCTATTAAATAAATAATAAATCAGGATGTGAAGAAATCCACCCCTGAAACTTAACGCTATGATTAAAGGTCGTACCTTGTCAAATTAAATTCTCTCCTAAACTATTTTCCCCGAGCAAGCAGACCCTGCGACACATTGCCGCCAAAACAACCAGTTATCTTGCTCGATACACCCCTACATATATATCTATTTAAATCTATTAAGAAAAAATCCATTGTACGCCTTTCATCTTTTTGCTAGGTTCGCTCGGCACACGTTGTACTTTTTCTTCTTTTTTGTTTCAAAACCCATCTCGGATTCATCATGAAAAAAATTATATTTGCTCTCAGCACAACACTAATCTTCTGCCTTGGCCATGCTGGACCAGTTTTCTCAGCCGACCAAGTTGATACCTCCGCTAACGCCACAGCAGCCACCTCAATGTTTGATTTTTCAGGCGATACCGGCCTAGGCATTGCCTCATACAAATCAGACATAGATAGTGATGTATCTGGTGTATTACGCCTGCAACTTAAATTTGAACCTATTAAAGACATCTCTGTGACAGGCAGGGCAAGTATGTCCAAGGTTTTTGACTCCGACTATGCTGATGATGATTACTTCTGGTTCGACCGCTTCTTTTTCACCTGGGACAATATCGCCGACACTTCTTTCTCCATGCTGGCCGGGCGTTTACCAACCATGGAAGGGACTCCTGACCACCTACGATTAGGACTCGACACCCCCCGTGGCATCCTGTCTACTTATTCCAATATTGCCGTGGACGGTGCCATGTTCACCTATAGCTATGATGGTCCATTACCCGGATCTATTCGTCTTTTCTATGGCAGCCAGTTCGATATTGGTTATGAAAGCAATGAAGGTGACTTTATAATGGAAGATACTGACATCTACGGCGTTAACTGGGATATCTTTTCCCAAGACAACCGTCTCATCACTCTGCAATCATTTGTCTTTGATAACCTCTATAACGTCCCTGCTGATACAGTTTTCCCTAACCCTTATGAACTGGCTATGATCGACTTTGGCCTTGACCCTGCTAACTTCGGCATGAATGGAAACGGCGTTCTTGATCGCAGGAATATAGGCGACATCTATGTCACTTCCCTAAATTATCTCGACAAATTAGGCCCTCTCAACTACTTCGTTAACCTGAGCTGGAGCCATACCGAACCCGAGGACATTGATGAAATGGGGATAAGCCTGCTCAACGACTCCTGGAATGATCCCGAAAGCAGAGACGGTTATTCGTTCTTCGCTGGCCTGCGCTACGATCTTACTGAGCTACACAGCAAAATAGGCCTGGAGTACAACTACGGATCAAAATACTGGACAAATATTTCTCAGCACATGACAGGCTCAAAGCTTAACACCCGTGGTTCAGTTCTGGAGGGTTACTTAATCTTCACCCCTACTCTCCCCGAACAGACATCCAAATACCTGGAAGATTTTCTGGTACGTGTAGGCTACCAGCATTATTGGTACGATTATACCTACTCTGGCATGTGGCTCGGGGCACCTCTTGATATTGACGACTTAGATGAAGACCCAATGTATGCTCAATTTTATGACCCAGCAGATGAAGAGTACGTTTTCTACCTGGCCGTCGACATCTATTTCTAATTACAAAAAAAGCGGCGTAGGACTCATCCCTACACCGCTTTTCTTAAACTTATCTTAAGGCATCTCTTTTAGTCACTCTCAATCCTCGCCACTGCCTCCCTTGCCAAATCACCCACTGTAGTATCAACAAATGCACCATCAATAAAGAGGCGTATAGGCTTATTGATATCATAAAAATTTTTAATCCAATGGGCTGCTTCCGGGGTTTTTAAGATACCGAAATTACGGCTGGCCAGGGCCCGCACCTCTGGGTCTGGGGATTCGAGATAGAGCTCCATGTAGCCATCGGCATCAAAATTAAGCAATTTTTCAGGATAGACCTCTGCCAATCGACCAAGGGCCCACATCAGGCCGCGCTGCATGGCAGGCAGTTCCAGGTAACATTCTTCACGCATGTAGGAAACAAGGATATGGCCGAACTCTTCAGCTAGGGCTCTATTCTGGGCCATTATTTCACCCATAGCTTCTGGCATGCCCCAGCCAATACCGCCGGACTCTTCGTTAAGGCTCCACATGATGCGGCGCATAACAACTCGCGCCTCTTCCATGTCCTCATTGGCAAGGTCATTCATCACTGCGGCAAGGGCAAGGATGGATCGCCACTTGAAAACCTCATCCACCTGATAAACACCGGAGAGAAGAGGTGAGATAGTAAACTTAGATGGCCAGGTACGAATTTCGGCAAGTGCTTGATTGAAGTCTTCTTGAAGTAAAACCTGTGGCAAAATTTTCTTAATCTGGCGCTCTTTCATTTCCCCTCCTGAAATTAATTGCTCGTAGGTTCTAAAGGTCATTCCCGCCTTCGCGGGAATGACCCCATTAAGAGGTTGAAGAATATTCTTATGATCAATCAACACTTAAATAATAATAATTACTAATAAGAATTAGGGCAATAAAAAAGACGGATAAAAATCCGCCTTTTTGCCGAGAAACAAAATCTGAAAAGAAGAGCTAATCTATTGCAGCCTTGGATGTATTATCTGCTTCAGCATCTAAAGCTTCATTAACAGCGTTACCAACTTTAACACCAAGATCAAAGCATTGCTGCAAAGCTTCTTCATCAGGTACGTTTTTAATCTTCACACCTGGATCAATAACCTCGCACTGCATATCTTCAAGAAAACCAGTAAGGATTTTCAGTGACTCGCCGGACCAGCCAAAAGATCCAAAGGCCGCGCCAATCTTCTTACGGGGTCGTAAACCTTTTATGTAGGTAAGCACATCGGCCATGGTGGGTAAAATACCGTTATTTAGGGTGGGCGAGCCAACCACAAGGGCCTTGGCACTCAACACCTCAACAATAATATCGCTGCGGTGGTTCACCTTGGCATTCAACACACGGGCATGAACCCCAACGCTGCGCAGTCCGGCACTGATTGTTTTGGCCATTTTCTCGGTGGAATGCCACATGGAGTCATAGATGATGATGGCTTTGCGTTCGGCAGTATGTAAACTCCACTTATCATACGCATCAAGGATAATTGAAGGATTACGCCAGATGACACCATGGTCAGGGGCGATCATGTCGATCTCAAGTCCTATTTCAGCCACCGTGGCCAGCAACTTCTGAACATTATTGGAAAAGATCATGAGGATATTTGCGTAGTACTTCTCAGCTTCAAGCAGGGCTGCTCCTTCGGGAAGCTCATCAGCATAACGCTCGGTGGAGGCCAGGTGCTGACCAAAGGCATCGGATGAAATAAGGAGCTTATCCTCAGGGATGTAGGAAAACATGGAGTCGGGCCAGTGCAGCATCTTGGTTTCCAGGAACTGCACTGTTTTTGAACCAAGAGAAATGGTGTCGCCGGATTTAACAACCTCAAGGGGCCAGTCTGTGGGATGAAAATGGGTTTCAATGGCCTTTTTGCCCATGGGAGAACAAAACACCTTCTCAGGCTTGCAGAGCTTAATCATTTCAGGAAGATGGCCGGAGTGGTCGAGCTCAACATGGTTGACCACGATATAATCAATCTCTTCTGGGTCAACTACTTGGCCGAGATGATAGAGCATCTCATTTTTAAAAGTTGCCTTGACTGTATCGAAAAGACAGACCTTCTCATCTTTGATTAAATAGGCGTTGTAGGTGGTTCCTTTATAGGTGGAGTAGCCATGAAAATCACGAATATTCCAATCAACAGCGCCCACCCAGTAGACATTTTCTTTAATCTCTTCAGCACTCATTTCTTCCCTCCAGCTTTTGTAACTCTATCTAAAATCAAGTACCGGAAATAAAAACCGGCTAAATAATCAAATAATTAATGAATAACTTAACAAAAAACCATTTTTCCCAGGGAAGACAAAGGAAAAAATTGGTCTTTTACAAAAAACAAAAAAAGCCGGAGACGATTATAAAAATCATCTCCGGCTTTTGCGGATCAATATATCTAAAAAAAACTATGCGGCAGAAGGGGGCAAACGGTTACCAAGTTCTTGATCAAGGACAAAAAGACCGCTGGTGTCTGAGCCGATCAATTTCAGCTTATCAACAACAGCACCAACACTATCCTCTTCTTCCACCTGCTCAGAAACAAACCATTGTAGAAAGCCCATGCTGGCATGATCACGCTCATCCATGGCCAAGTTCATCAGGTCATTAATAAGACCTGTCACCTTCTGCTCATGGGCCAGGACATCATCAAAGACTTCCTGGGGTGAACTCCACCCGGCAGGGGGCTTGGCAATGGCATCCAGCACCACTTGGCCGCCGCGCTCGTTGACATAATCATAGAGCTTCATGGCGTGGAGCATTTCTTCCTGGGCCTGAAAACGCATCCAGTGGGCAAAACCAGCCAGGCTATTGGATTCAAAATAGGCATTCATGCCAAGGTAGAAATAGGCAGAATACATCTCGGCATTGATCTGGTCATTAAGGGCTTTGACCATCTTATCACTCAACATAGTCGTTAGCTCCTCCAAACACCGTGAAGATTACAATACTCACGGGCTGTGACCTTGTCGGCTTGCACATCAAAAGTTGCCTGAGGTTCGTCACCGGGGGCAAGAAATTTACGATGAACAACACCGTCGGCAACAAGCTCAATCCACATTATGAGATGCTCTTCGGTCATGGGATGTGGAACGGAACCGACTTTTACCAGGTAGCCACTGTCTGTTTTTTCGACAACAGGAACATGCTTTTCCTGGGCCGCATCCACAGTATTTTCCGCCAAATGAACCATGGGTGCATTACAACAATAAAGAGCTCCGCCACCAGCGTGGAGAAGCTCTACAACGTTACCGCACTTGTCACACTTAAATATATCAAGTTGAGCTGCCATCAGATCCTCCTGTATGGATTAGAAATTATGAAACGAAATAAGGCTTAACAAACAGAAGGACGAACGGCTTAAGAAACCCTGCGACTCTGGGCATCACGACATTCGGGACAGACACCGATGAACTCTAAGCTATGGCGTTTGATCTGAAAATCAGTGAGGGCCTGGGCCTTCTGCTCAACCTCGTTGTCAGTGGGCATGTGAAGATCTCCAACACAGCCACATTCGGTACAACGAACATGATAATGATTTTCGACGTTGCCATCAAATCGTTTTTGTGTGCCACCCACGTCAAGCTTGAGGACCATACCTAACTCAGAGAGAATCTCCAGATTACGATACACAGTTCCTAAACTAATTTTGGGCAGACGCTTGCGAATCATCTGATACATTTCATCAGCAGTCGGATGACTTGTTACCTTGCAAAGCTCTTCAAGAATTACCTGGCGTTGTTTTGTCATCCGAATTTTTGGATTTGCGTTCATGCCACACCTCTTTGTTAATGGATAATAATTACTAATTATAAATTCTTTATCCATTTTCAGCAACTATTAAATTAAGAGGCGTTTTATTGTGCTTTTTCGAACCTCCCAATTATTTTTTAAAAATAGCGTAAACCCTTTAGTTTATTTCTAAGCCAACAAACTGCTATGTTTCAGCGTCAACCAGCAGCCCTGCCCCTTCCTGTAGATTTTTGAGCAGTATGGGGAGTTCGGAAATATTAACCTCAGCATCTTTGATAATCCGGCACACTTCCAGATCAGTACAATCGTAGATCTCAAGTGCGTAGCCTCCATCCCTGCGGATCAAGGCGATATGGATTTTCACATCATGGGCTTCGAGACTGGCGTTGACTTGATCGACCATGTGCTGAAGAGCAAGTCCGACTTCTTCACTTTGCTCTTCAGCCGGCCTTTCCTCGTTTGTTTTATACCAACGCCGCTGCTGGATATGTTTAATCGGCAAAACAGCCGATATCCCGTAGACCTCTTTTACCTGTCGTAAATCCGAAAACTTCGACCAGTCAAGGGGGCGCGGAAATTTAAACTCATCAGTGATTACCATTTTTTAACTCTCAGCATGAAAATGCCAAAGAAAAACCAAGCCTGCTCACCCAAGACCCTCTTAGGTGCGTAATCAGCAGCTCTATTTTTCCCTTATCTCAACAATTTCATCCTTGTTGGCCTTACTTTTTTTGCCATCCATGGTCTTATACTTGTAAAAGCCTGTTTTCTCATCAAATTTAGGGTTGCCAGCCGTCTCAATCTCCCTGCCGTCTTTCATCACCAAAACATGTTGGCCTGCACAGCCTGCCAGCAGTAAAAAGAAAGAACACATCACTGCCAATACACTTTTTCTTACGTAGCGGTTCATATTAAACCTCCTTAAAAGTTGCTCTTAAACTTTGTTGTAACCATTCCTCAACCTCACAATATTTTTGCATATTGTCAAGAAATCTCCACGAGGTGCTATGTTGTTAGGGCATTGATAACCCACAGGGGAAGATGAGCAAACTCAGCGATCACTTAAGAAAAAAATGGGGGGGCGATGGAATAAAAAAAAGGGCTTAGTACATGAAGTACTAAGCCCTTTAGAATCTGGCGTCCCCAAGGGGATTCGAACCCCTGTCGCCAGCGTGAAAGGCTGGTGTCCTGGACCAGACTAGACGATGGGGACTAAATGGTGGGCCCTGCGCGGCTCGAACGCGCGACTCTCTGATTAAAAGTCAGATACTCTACCAGCTGAGTTAAGGGCCCATCATGGTGAAGCGTCGTTTTTACAATAGTCGGCTCTGGCTGTCAATAGTTTCTCTGCCATTTTTTCATCTTTTCATCTATAGATCAAGCAGGGTTAAGGCGCCCGTTTCACACGGTAAAACAGTTTTTCCAACAATACAGGCTACATCCTTACCACAAGCCAAACGCGGCCTTGCTTGATCCGAAAAACCCTTGTCCCCCTCTGAGGGGTCTGCTATATCTGTCAGATTAACTTTTCCCATCATTATATATGGGCCATGCTTTTTCCTTAAAACAATGTGAAAACATATGGGACTTCTCTCCTCCTCTGCCACCTTTGTCCGCTACAGTGTGGTGGGCGACATTCCACAAAACTTCTGGGACATGGCAGCTGAGCAGATCAGCCGCTTTGCCTTCAAGGATATTGACGAAAGCTACGAGGAATTCTCTGTGGGCTGGGTATCAGTGCTCAACATGTTTGATGCCGAGTTCGCTTACGCTTCCTTTGCCGCCGGCGACCATATCTGTCTGACCATGCGGGTGGATGAACGTAAGGTCTCCCCCAAAGTTTTAAAGAAGTTCTGTTTAAAGGAAGAAGAGCGAATCAAAAAAGAGCGCCAGATCCCTAAGCTGAGTCGGGGACAGAGAATCGAGATCAAGGAAAACATGGAACTCATGCTCATGAAGAGAGCTGTTCCTGTGCCTGCCACCTATGACCTAGTCTGGAACCTTGCCGAAAACACTTTGCTCTTTTTTTCCACCAACCAGAAAGCCCAGGCCCTCTTGGAAGATTTCTTCAAGGACACCTTTGACCTTCTCATAAGCCTGCAGATTCCCTACACCACGGCAGAACGTTTCTTGGATGCTGACCAGCGTCAAGCCTTGGCTAACATCAGCCCGGCGGTGCTTGTCTAATGGATCTTGTCGATTTAATTACAGAAAAACGTTTTGTTGGCCAAGAATTTCTCACTTGGCTCTGGTATAAAAGCGATGAGCGGGGCGGCACTGTTTTGCTGCCCGAGACCGGTGAAGACATAACCCTGGTCTTTGAAAAACATATGCTCCTTGAGTTCGGCGAGGGCGACTCCCACGAAAAGATTGTCTGCCAGGGATTACAGGCAGAACTCAAAGAGGCCCGTACCGGCCTGCGCATGGGCAAAAAGCTAGAACAGGCCCGTATCCACATGATCCGTGGCGAGTACGAGTGGCACATGACCATTAAAGCCAGCCTCATGGAGTTTCGTTCTGTCAAGGTGCCCAAGACCATGGAAGGAGCTGA
>SWCD01006921.1_pt1 | contig 24443 bp, 16 predicted proteins | sample 4693011 | NCBI WGS metagenome assembly SWCD01 (sample SAMN10267278, study PRJNA491770) | bioreactor metagenome | isolation source: DHS bioreactor inoculated with marine | place: Japan: Omine Ridge, Nankai Trough | reverse complement strand
GAGACGGCGGCCCGGTCGATGCGTCGGCGATCGACGCCATGCTCGATGCTCTTCGCCACCGCGGTCCGGACGACAGGGGGACATGGATCGAGGGCTCCGTGGCGCTGGGGCACGTCCGCCTTGGCATCCTGGATCCCACCGAGCGCTCACACCAGCCGATGCGGACGCCCGACGGGTTGGGCGTCCTCGTCTACAACGGCGAGGTCTACAATTTCCAGGCGCTACGCCGGGAGCTCGAAGAAGAGGGCGTTTCGTTCACGAGCCGGGGCGACACCGAGGTCGTCCTTCAGGCCCTTCACCGGTGGGGGCCCGCGCTGGCGGTTCCGCGCCTCTCCGGCATGTTCGCCTTCGCCTACCAGGACCTTCGGGACGATTCGCTGTGGCTCGCGCGCGACCGCTTCGGCATCAAGTCGCTCTCGGTTACCGAGCAGAACGGCGATCTCCTGATCGCCTCCGAGCTGAAGGCGCTGCTCGCGCATCCGGCCGTGACCCCGCGCGTGGATCGCGGGCGGCTCGCCTCGGCCCTGCTCTATGCGCGCGGCGATCACCGCGAGTCCGTCTTCGAGGGCCTTTTGACCATCGAGCCAGGGACCCTTCACTGCGTGCGCGGCGAAACGACGGAGGTGACGCGCACTCACGATCTTTACGAAGCGGTGGACGTCGACCGCATCCTGGCCGCGCGAAACCGGACCTTGGCGGATGCCGTCGCGGCCACGAGAGAGGCCCTGACCAACAGCGTTCGCCTGCACCTGCAGAGCGACGCGCCCCTCGCCACGATGTGCAGCGGTGGGGTGGACTCGAGCTTGATCACGGCGCTGGCGAAGGATGTTCGCCCGGAGATGACCGCTTACGTCGCGGACGTGGGCGGCTCGCTGGGGGAGTATCGGAAGGCGCGCCGGGTCGCGGACCACCTCGGCGTGCCCCTGACACGGGTTTCCGTCGATCGCCCCGCGTTCCTCCAGGCGTGGGCGTCCGCCGCGTGGCATCTCGATGCTCCGAGCACTCACCCGAGCAGCGTCGCTGAGTTGCTCGTCGTCCGGGCCTGCCGGGCGGACGGGATCAAGGTGTTGCTCACCGGGGAGGGCGCGGACGAACTCTTCGGCGGCTACTCGTGGTACGCCAGGTCCCACGCCCGGTGGAAGAAGGCGCGCCGACTTGCCGGTCTGCCGTGGCCCTTCGGCCTGCCGTGGCGCCGCCGGTGGAAGCGCCTCTGCCGTCTGCCTCACGGCGGCGCCGGCTTCGGTTGCAGTCCCTCGATGCGGCGTCGACTGATGATCGCCGTCGGCTCCGAAGTCGAAGTGCGCCGCGACGCCCTGGCCGAGCACCTGGCCCGGATCGAGCCGCCCGAGGACCGGGCGCTGATGGTGCACCAGCTCGAGAATCTGCGCTCGCACCTGGGCTGGATCCTTCACCGCCACGACCGCATCGCCATGGCCGCCTCGGTCGAGGCCCGGGTGCCCTTCCTCGAGAACGACCTCGCCGACCTCGCCCTGCACCTCCCGGCTCATCTGAGGCTCAAAGGCAAGACGACCAAGCGGACGTTGAAGGCCCTGGCCGAAGAGCGGCTGCCCCGAGACGTGGTGCAGGCCGAGAAGAAGGGCTTCCCGGTGATCCACGACCACTGGCGCGGCGGCCTCGGCCTGGTGGCGGACGACGGGATCCTGCCCGACCTCCTGCACTGGTCCAAGGCCGAGACGGCGCACATCCTCGGGGATCTGGGCGACGAACACGGCCTGAGGTATCGACTCACGAGCCTGGAGATCTGGGGGCGGCTCTATCTGCGCAACGAGACGGTCGAGAGAGTCACCGAGAGCCTGCTGCGCGCCTGCGGGCAGAGCTGATGGTTCGGGATTTCCGAATCAGGACCCTACTCCGCCACCACCTTCGCCTCTTCGATCAGGAGCGGGTAGACGTAGCCGGCGCCGAAGTCCCGGTCGGCCGCGAGCTTGCCGGTGACGAGCACCGTGTCGCCGACCTTCACCGTGTCCTGGGTGGTGACGGTGATGTCGTTCGTCCCGGCCGCGCCGGAGCCGTCGCGGACGTGCACCCAGTTCCTGCCCAGGATCCCGGCGTTGAACTTGACCACCTTGCCGCGCAGGACGATCTGGTTGCCCGCGGCCTTTGCACCGGCGGCGAAGACCTCGGCCACGGTCATTCCGCCTTCGGCTTTCTCGATGCCGGCGAGGTCCACCGCCGGGCCGGCCGCGGGAGTGTTGCCGTGCGGCACGCGCATGGCGGGGGCGGAGGCCGACCCGCCGATCTTCCGGATGGTGTCCACGAAGTAGACCAGGTCGAACGTGCGGCCGAGGGTCTTGCTCTCGAAGTTGCGCATGGGCATCGCGGTCTTCGGCAGGGCGACGGTGTCGCCCACGGCGACCGCGGTCTGGGGGCCCGCGTACCAGGCCGGGCCCTCACCGGCGTCGACCTGAACGTAGGTGTACCCGCCGGAGTTCATCGTCGCGAGGACCGTGCCCTCGCTGGAGGGGGCGTGGGCCGGGGCCGCGGCGGGGGCGGTCCGGGTCTTGGCGGTCTGGTCGACGACGGGTGCCTCCTCCTTCGCCTCGCGGCAGCCGCCGACAAGGGCCAGGATCGCGACGAGGCAGAGGATCAGGGTTGTGGTGGTGCGCACTTGCTTCTCCGATCAGGGATTCGTTCGTCTCGTGTCCGATGGGGGCAGTTCCGGGAGGATCCGCTCCATTTTGGCGAAGAGCATATCCGCGTTGCGGGGTTCTTCCTCGTTCTGGATGGGAAGGAGGAAGCGGTCCGTCGCAGTTTTCCTTCGCGGAGTGAGCGCCGCCCCAAGTTCCCCCCACTGGACGGAAGCCAGATCGCCCCTTACCATTCGGCCCGGAAGCGAAACCGGAGGAGGCGACCGTGGAGCAGTTCGAGCAACCGATCAGCGAGGCCCTGCGCGCCGCCGCCCTCGCCCTGCCCGAGACCAGCGAGGGCACGGCGTGTGTCAATCGGGCGTTTCGAGTGAGGAAGAAGAACTTCCTCTTCGTCGGCGAGAAGTCGGGGGAGGTCAAGGTCATGCTCAAGCTGGGCGACTCGCAAAAGGCCGCCAGCGGCATGAACGACCCCCGCGTCGCCGTCGGCAAGGCGGGCTGGGTCACCCTGCGGATGCCGCCCGACGCCCCGCTTCCCGAGGACCTGCTCTCGGCGTGGGTGGTGGAGAGCTACCGGACGCTGGCGCCGAAGATGTTGGTTCGGCAGTTGGATCAGGGCGAGGGCTGATGTGGGTAACCGTAAGAGGAAGCTCACCGCCGCCGAGAAGGCCGCGAAAGAGAAGCGGCGCGAAGAGTACATGACCATCTTCGTGAACGGGAAGCAGAAGCGGGTCAAGCGTCCGCCCACCGTCGATGGCCTGAGTGTGGAGGAGTTCATCCGAAGAAACGCCGATCCCATCTGGCTGCATCAAAACGAGATGTGGGAAGAACTCAATCGGCGGGAGATGGAAGACGAGGTGATGGAGGCCTGGGAGCTGAATGCGCTTGCGGAGGGAGAGCCGGGCGACGATCCGTATGACCCGGATGATGTCCGGGACCTTCCGTTCTAGAGGTCCGTCTGCGGGCCCTTGCCCGCGGCCGGTTCGGGCTGCACCACCAGAAGTGGGAGCATGATGGGGGGGTAGTTCAAGCGGGCCGACATCAGTTGAACGACTTCTCTCGCGTAGGGCCAGGCGAGGGGGCGCGATTTCTCCGCCCCTCAGCGAGCCGCCAGCCGCAGCGTCACCTCGAGCGTCTCGCCCTCCTCGACCTTGAGCGTGGCCTCCCCGCTCGTTTTCCCGGCAAGGCCGCGGAGGTGGTACCGGCCGGGGGACAGGTGCACGGAGAAGGAACCGTCGGCCTCGACATGCGGCCAGGCCATGCGTTCCCGGTTCTCTCCGTCCTCGGGGTCCTTGATGAAGAGGTAGACTCTCGACACCGGCTGCCCGTGCTCGTCGAACACGCGGCCGTGGACCCGGCCGCCCTTTTCAAGCACGATCTCGATCGGGACGGTGTCCGCGGAGAACGAGAAACGGACGAGCCGCCGAACGTACTCGTCGCTTTCGACCCTGAGCAGCGCGTCGCCCTCCGGAAGACCGTCGAACCTGAAGGTTCCGTCCTTCCGGGCGCCGGTGAGGGGAACCGAGAGGCCGTCCACCTCCGGCCAGACGAACGCGTCGTCGATCGGCACAGACTGCGGGGCGGGCTGCAAAGCGGTCGGTTCCATCGGCATGACCGCCCACATCGCGCCGACCACGCCGGCGCCGAGGAGGAACGCGAGGAGAAGCTGTCCCGCTCTGGCCGGAGCGCTCATGCCCCCAGTCTAACCGACACCCCGAGGGCGTCGCGCGCCCTGCCGGATCCGGTGAACCGGGCGGTCCTCGCTCACTGCTTGAGGCGGGAGACCATCGCCGCAGCGGCCCGGCGCTGCGCCTCCTGCTTCATGAGGGCGGTGATGGGGTCCGAGAAAATCCGCTCGCCGGCCAGGGTGTCCACCCAGGCCCGGACGACGAATTCCGGGCGATGGGCGGGGCCGCGCGTCTCGATCAGTTCGTAGCCGAAGTCCCGCAACTGGCCGGTTTGCTTGTATCGATTCAGGAGGAGCCGCGCTTCCTGATCTTTCTCGGTCGGCGAGCCGTCGGTGTTCGCTTCGGCCGGAGGCCGGTCCGGAAGACGATCGAGGAGTTCCCGGGCCGCGGCGTGCTCGACCGTCTTCGCGGTGAGGGCCCGGTACGGCCTGGATCCGATGGCACAGCCATCACCGGTCACGAGGCGCGCCGTCCCCGTGAAGTCCCCGTGGGTGAGGGGGCGGACCAGAAACTCCGGGAACGGCAGTCGCGCCAGGGCACAAGCCTCGATCAACCGGCCCTTCGGGTTCGCGGCCTTCAACCGGTCGGCCTCCACCTCGTCGATCTCCTCCGCCCCCGCGGTGTCCTCCGCCGCCTGCAGAGCGGCGAGCAGGGCGCGAGCGGCGAGTTGCTCCGCCATCCGGAGAGAACCTGCTTCCTGCGTGCCACTCGCAAAGGACATCCCGTCGAGTTCGAGGCCGGCCTCGACGCGGCAGCGCCCTCCTTCGAGGTCGTTGCTTTCGAAGGCCGGCGCCGGAACGCCGCGCCGGGTGAGGTACTCCAGCAGGCGCCCCTTGGGATTCTCGACCTTCAGCGTTTTTGCCAGGGCCTCCTCTTCCGGGTTCTCGACGCGGATGCGGAGGAGCCCTCTGCGGTGATCGTCCCGCACCGCCACGCCGAGGTCTTCGAGTCGCAAAACGAGCCGCTCCACGAGCATGGGAGGGGCCTTGGTGCCGAAGAACGCTTCGGCCAGCCGATCGACGCGGAGCGTGTTCCCCGGAGCGTTCGCCAGGAGGCTCCGCGCCTGATCGAGCCCGATCTCGATCGCCCGTCGGCGCGGCGGTGGTCCGCGACGGCCCGCGTAGCCACGGTCAATCCGGTCACCGTTGGCCGCGTGGACCACGTCCCGGCAGCCCAGTGATCCGGCGAGGTTCCGTTTTGCCCCGTCATCGCCGTGGACGAGGACCACGCACTCGGGCGAGAGCCCTTCGAGCAACCCGACCATCTGCATCCGGTCCGCGTGTGCCGAGAGGCCGTAGGTGGCAACGGAGCAACGGACCTCGATTTCACGATCCCCGAGGCGCAGGGTCCGCGGCCCCGCCTCCTCGGCCAGGCTGAGCAGCGCCCGGCCCGGGGACTCCTCGTCCTGGTATCCGGTGAGCAGGATCGCATCCCGCTCGTTCCCGGCCAGCTCCCCCGCATAGAACGCCGATGGGCCGCCGGAGAGCATCCCGCTCGACGACACGATGACCGCGGGACCCGCCGTCAGCAGGGTTCGCCGGTCCTCCGGTTTTGTGACCGGGAGGATGCGGTCCGAGTAGAAGGGGTGGCCTCGCCGCATCCGCTTCGCGAGGCTTCCCGTTATGTACCGGGGGTGATGCGGGTAGAGGTCGCAGACGGCGCGGACCATGCCGTCGACGAAGACCGGCACGTCCGGGAGTTCTTTTTGCTCCATGGCGCTCTTCAGGATCAGGATGACTTCCTGCGCCCGGCCGATGGCGAAAGCCGGAATGAGCACGCGTCCGCCACCCTCGATCGTTTCGCGAACCCGATGGACCAGGCGCCGCTCCGCCGCCTGGCGGTCTTCATGGAGCCGGTTGCCGTAGGTCGATTCCGTCACGACCAGGTCCACGGGCAGGGGCGGTCGGGAAAGCGCGGGCACCGTGCGTTGCGCCTCCACCGAATAGTCCCCGGTGAAGAGCACATTGCCGGCGGGGGTCGCCAGGTGAATCATCGAGGCGCCGAGGATGTGGGAGGCCGGCAGCCAGGTGGCTTCCACCGTGCCGATGGTGAGTGATTCGCCGTGCTTCATCCCGCGCGTTACGTGGAACATGCTCTGAACGGCGGCCTCGGTGAAGAGCGGCACCTCTCCTCGGTGCTTCCAGGCTTCCGCCATGAGATGAAGGGCGTCCCGGGTGAGAACTCGCACCAGGTCCACGGTCGGCGGCGACATCAGGATCGGGACCGTGGGATAGGCCTCGTGAACGACGGGCAGGCCGCCGGTGTGGTCGGTGTGGGCGTGGGTAACGAGGACCGCGTCGAGATCCACCCCGGAGAGCTCGGCGAGATCCGGGAGGGCCTGTCCGGGACGGAATCGCACTCCACAATCGATCAGGACGGTCGTTCCTTTGACCGAAACGACGGCGCACGAAGCCCCGATCTCGTTCGCGCCTCCCAGAAACCGGATCGAGAGACCGTTTGAAATGCCCATCGGCCCGATGATAGCGACTGCCCTCCGGCACGGTCAGAATCAATGCGCCCACCGGTCTCCGCGAGCTTTCTCCTTTCCCCGTGCCGGCGGATCCGGGTAGGAATCTGGTCATGACCGCCGAGGGAGAAGGCAACGTCGACCAGGAACTCAAGGCCGTCCTCTCCGGGCTCTCCCCCGAGGAGGTCCTGGGGCGACTGTCCCTCTACGCAGAGCGTATCACCAGCTTCGACAGGGGCCTGCTGCTGGCCTGTCTCGGCCGGGATGCGGAAACGAATCGGACCTTCGATCGCCTGTCGGAAAGGGTGAACGACTTCATCGAAGGAGTGCGGGACGGGGAGTTCTGCCCTCACGAGGAGTGGGACGAGGAATGGGGCTACGTATCGGACGACGAATGGCACCGCGAGGACCGGGTTGCCGACACCTCGTGGGAGAAAGTGCTCGGCGTCCTCCTCGATGACGTGGACCGGCTCTTTTGCTCCGGGCACCGCGCGAGAGCGGCCGGGGCCTACGGTCGGCTCCTCAACATCCTCCTCGAAGCGGAGCAGGAGTACCTGCTCCCTGAGCCGCAAGAGAGTTTCCGGGCCAGGCTGAACGAAATGAAGGTCCGCTACCTGCGGGGGGTTTACGAGGGATTCCCTCTCGAGGAGCGGGCCGAGACTCTGCTCGAGGAACTCCTCTCCCTGACCGGGCACGATGACCTGTACCTCACCCTCCGGGCCGTCGAGGATGCGGTGGACGAGCCACTCCCCGACCTCGAGGAGTTTCTGCCACGCTGGATGGCGGCTCTCGACCGCAACGAGGACGTGTTCCCTCCCCTCGTTCTCCAACAGCTCTGCCTCGAGGCCTGGCTGCGAACGGCGACCCCCGAGGAAGTGTTCAGTTCCATCCGGTGCGAGGCGGCAGGGAACCCGGACTTCTGGGCCGACGCCGGCCCGGCACTCCTGCACGCGAGGCGGCGGGACGAAGCGCTGGCGGTCGCGGAGGAGGGGCTCTCCGTCGTCACCGATGCGCCCGTGCGGAGGGAGATCGGGATCTTCCTTGCCGCGACCGCTCGGCAAGCCGGTGACTCTGAACTCGTCCTGACCGGCTTCCGCGAGGCCTTCCGTGCGAGCGGGGAGATCGATCTGCTGCTCCTCCTGCTCGACGAACTGGACGACGACCCGGAGTTGCGGGACGGAGTCCTCGAGGAGGAGGCCGAACACGCCTCCCTCGAAGCGGCCGCCGCCGTGTGCGCCCTGCTGCTCGGGGACTACGTGCGCGCCGCCCGGGTCGTCTCGGAGATGGATCCGGGGGTCGGCTTCGCGCATCGGTTCGACTTTCAGGTCTGCATGGGCGCGCTTCTCCTGGCGGCGGCCGGTGGGGGACCCGACGGCTCCTGTATTGCCGGGTACTGGCGAAGCTCCATCCTCCATCCCGAGCGCCCCTCCCTCGACCTCCACACCGGGGAACCCGTTCTCCCCGCTCCCCGCCTGACCCTCACGGAGCGTCTGGAATCCCACGTGGCCGCGCATCCTCTCCCGGAGGACGCGTTTCTGCCCGTGCTCGCCCTGCTCCGCCCGGTCGTCGAGGATCTGGTCCGGGCCGTCGTCCGCCGCAAGGAGTCGTGGGAATACCCGGCGGCCTCTCTTCTGGCCACCGCCCTGGCGGAAGTCCTCGCGCTGGCCGGCCGGTCGACCGCGGCGAAGCGCATGCTGAACGGCCTCCTCCTCGAGTTCCCGCGTCACTGGGGCTTTCGCCGGGAGATGAAACAGGCGCAAGAGGCCTCGTCGATCCTTCAGTGACCGTCCGGAGCTCCGGGGGTAGGGGGGGACCCTCGGGGTAGAATACCGGGCGGTCGCAGGAAGGAAGGTGGCGAGGATGGAATCAGAGGCAACGGAGGAGGTCCGCAAAACCCCGTCCGAGGAGCTTCGGGAGCAGGTCGAAGCGCTGGCCGAGCGACTGGAAGCGGCAGGCCGGGAGCGGATCAGTGCGGCGCAGACGGTCCGGGCGCTCGGGAAGCCGGCCGTTCTCGCCGACCTGACGAAGCTCGAGAAGGCCGCGAAGCAGGTCGAGGGGGCGATTTCGCCGGAGTTGACCGAGGAGTTCGGCGTGGAGTCGCTCCTCGCCGGGGTGCGGGAGTACGTGGCCGGCGCGGAGGAGCGGATCCGTCGGCAACTCGGCGTCGAGCTGAAGGAGGCCTGCGCGCGGGAGGGGCTCGGCTTTCGCGTGGTGAGCCGGGAGGATCCGGTGGAAGTGCGGATTCCGCCGTTCCTGCTCCGGCTCGACTTTCGACGGGGGCAGGGGGACCTGCTCTTCGCGCGGGAGGTCGTCGCCACCGCCCGGCCCGATGCGGAGGCGATCCTCGCGGCCCACGCGACCGCCCGTCGCCAGCTGGAGCGCGAGTTTGAGCCGGAGCGGTTTTTCGACGAGTGCCTGGCGGCCTACCAGGCGACGCTCGCGGTGCTCGGACGCTCCATGGGGGAACGGGTCGAGCTCCTCGACTTTCTGCCCTATGTCGCGGTCGGCAAGCAGTCGAAGCGGTTCTGCGCGAGCCCGGCGAAGGAGAGCTTCGTGTCCTACGGCAAGGCCCGTTTCGCCTACGATGTTCTGCGCCTGCGTCGCGCGGGGGTTCTCTCCCAAAACGGCCTGCGTCTCAACTTCGGCGTCGCCACCGGCACCACCGCCACCCAGAAGGCTCGGGTGGTTTACATGGAGGACGAGAACGGCGACGGGGAATACAAGCTCACGGTATTCTTCAGTCCGATGGGGGACGCGAGACCATGACCGGTATGGATTTGAGCCCGGAGCTCGCCCGCCAGATGCTGGCCAGGATGGGCGAGGCCGGGCAGCCCCCGGAGCGCGGCGCCCTCCTCGTGAATACGGGCACCGACGGGATCCTCGACCTCCTCCGCGAGGAGTACGTGCTTCCCATCCGCGATGCCGGCCGGAATTCCACCTTCAAGCTCGTGCAGGCGCCGTTCGGGGGTGGCAAGACCCAGTTCCTCCACTGTCTGCGGGAGATCTGCTGGGCGGAGGGCTTCGTGACCGGCCTGATCGGCGTCTCGCCCAAGGAGTGCCCCTTCGACGACGTGACGCGGATCTACCAGAGTGTGGCGCGCTCCCTCCAGACCCCTCCCATGGATCCCCTCGAGGAGTCGGAGCTCGGCGTGGACGCGGTGCTCCGCACCGAAATCCAGCGCCGGCGGGCGGAGTCCACCGACGAGGAGGTGCTCGACTGGGTGAAGGAGGAAGTCGGCCACGGCAGGGTGGACAGCCACGCCGTCCGCCGGGCCGCCGAAGTGTTCCTCGAGGCTGTGGTCACCGGCGACGAGGAAGTCGAGGAGGTGGCCGGCAGTTTCCTCCGCGGCGACGACGTCAGCCGTTCTGAACTCCGGCCGCTCCGCATTCGCGAGGAGCTGTCCGAGAAGTCCGCCTATCGGTTCCTGCGCAGCACGATCCAGGTCTTCAGGGCGATGGGTGTCCCGGGAGTGGCCCTCCTCTTCGATGAGATGGACCGCGTGCTCAGCCTGACCGTCAAGCGGAAGAAGGAGATCGGCGACAACTTGAGGCAGATGATCGACCATTGCGGCCGGCAGGAACTGCCGGGCCTGATCCTTGCCTACGCGGTTCCTCCGGAGTTCATGACGCTCGTGGTTCCCGAGTATCCCGCCCTGGAGCAGCGCCTCCGCTCGGCCCGGCGGTTCTCCGCCACCAGCACCCTCTCTCCGGTCATCGATCTCGACAGCCTGCCGATGTCGGCGACGGAGCTCCTCGCCGGGATCGGGGACCGGCTCCTCCTGCTCTTCGCCGCGGCGGGAGAGGGGCCGCTCACCGAGGTGCTCCAGCGCCGGAACCTCCTGGCTCTCGCCGAGGAGTACGGGGAGCACCAGCTCGAGTCCGGCAGCCGGCGGCGGTTCGTGAAGGCGGCGGTGGCGATGCTCTTCGAGCAGGCCCGGGAGGAGGAGCGCATTCTCAGCGGGGATGACATCCGAAGCCTGGCGGGGCAGTCCGGCTTCAGTGCGCTCCCCGAGCTCGACGGCGAAGAGACCTTCTGATGGGCCTGGCGACGGGGCAGGAGGTGAGCCACCCGATCTACGGGAGCGGCGTCGTGATCGCGATCCGCGATGGGGGCCGGGTGAAGGTCCGATTCCGGGGGCGTGAGCGACTGCCCATGACGGTCCCCAGGCGGGATCTCGTTTGTGTGGAGGCCGCCCCGGAGTTCACCGGGGCGCCAACCGGAAAGCCCGGGAGGCCGGGAGGGCGACCGGGACGAAACGGCCGGAAGAAATCCGCCGCTCCGGCCCGCGCGGCGCCTCCGCCAAAGAGCCTCCCGCCCGCCACGCCCGAGGAGGTCGCCGATCTCCGGCAGACGGTCGAGGCCTTGCGGCTCGGCGTCGTGCCTCGGGACTATGTCCGGGACTACACCGTGGCCCGGGAGCGGGAGCTTTCGGACTTCGAAGGGTTGCTCGAGGCGGGTCGGGGGCTGCGTCTCGTGTGGGGCGACTACGGAACCGGAAAGACCCACCTGCTCGACCTCTACGAGCGGATGGCCCTCAAGGAGGGTTTCGTCACCACCCGGGTCACCTTGAACCCCCGGGAGACGCCGCCGAGCCATCCGCAGCGCCTGTTCCGCGAAATCGTCAACTCGCTCCGCTACCCCGGCATCCCCGGGGAGGGTCTGGATCCCCTTTTCCTCGAACTGAGGGACAGTCTGGACCACATCTCCCCCGGTGGTTCGCGGTCGAGCCGGGTCCTCTCCCCGGTGCTCTTCGCCTCCCGCCACCCGGAGACCGAAGTCGGTTCCTGGGCGGAGGACTACATCGCCGGCTACCCGATGGACATCGAGTTCGGCGTTCGTGAACTCCGGCGCATCGGTTGGACCGGAGCGCGTCCCCTCGCCCTCTCCGACTACCGGACCTACGGACGGATGTACGTCCACCTCGTGGGCACGCTCGCGGCCTGGGCCGGAGACGCGGGTTTCAAGGGGCTGGTCATTCTCTTCGACGAGGTGGAGTACGTGGAGATGACGCGGGGGGAATCCCGGAACCTCGCCAAGGAAGTGCTCCAGCACTACGCCGCCATCACCCTGCCTAAGGAGAAGCTCGCGTTCGATCCCGAGCGCCTCTACCGCGGCGGCCAGGCCGTGCACCGCCTCCTGCCGCTTCGGTTCGACGACGAGCAGCGCCTGGCCGCGGTCATGGCTCTGACCCCGTTGCCGGAGGCCGAAGCGATCGCCCGGGAGATCCTGGTGGACCGGAAGGACGATCTGGAGCTCTCCCGGTTCCTGGTTCCGGATTTCGTGGAGCTTGCAGAGAGTGTGGCCCGGCTCTACCGACGCGCCTATCCCACCTATGCCCTCGACGAGAGCACGCTCGTTCGGCTCTCCGAATCGGCGATGGAGGATCTGGTGCTCGGGGATGGAAGCCCGCGCGAGACCGTTCGCCGCACCGTCATGGAACTCGACGCCGACCGTCTTCGTGCCGGACCGGGCAGGTCGTAACCGTGAGGGGAGCAGCCGTGCGGGAATTGCTCCCGCGGACGTTCCCCGCCTTCCTGGGCCGGTTCCCGCGCCTGACGGTGATCCAGCGGGAGGGGGTTCCCCCGATCCACGCCGGGCGGGATGTCCTTCTTGCCGCGCCCACCGCGACAGGCAAGACCGAAGCGTACGCCGCGCCGCTGGCGGAACGCCTGCTCGCCGGTGATCGTGGCCCCTTCTCCGTGCTCGTCGTCAGCCCCACCCGCGCCCTGGCGAATGACCTGAAGAGACGGCTCGAGCAGCGGATGTCCGTGGTGGGCGTGGCCTTCGGGCGGCACACCGGAGAGCACAAGGAGAGGGTGTCGAGCCGCCGGCCCGAGGTGGCGGTGACGACCCCGGAAGCCCTCGATTCGCTGCTCGCCCGGCGCCCGGAGGAGTTGGAGGGAGTCCGCGCGGTGGTCCTCGATGAGATTCATGTCCTCGACGGCACTGTGCGCGGGGACCAGGCACGGATTCTCCTCCATCGGCTCGAGCGCGTGGCGAGGGACCGGCCCCAGCGGATCGCGGTCAGCGCCACGGTCTCTGACGCCGAAGATGTCGCCCACCGCTACCTCGCCGATCCGTTCATTGCCCGCCAGCCGGGTCGCCGGCCGATCAAGGCCAGGGGCTTTGCGGGCCGGGATGCCGGGAGTCTGGCCGGTCATCTGGACGCCCTCGCCGCGGCCGGGTTTCGGAAGGTGCTCGCGTTCTGCGACCGCCGGGAGGACGTGGAGGTTCACGCCGCGGGCGTCCACGGGCAGACCGCCTTCGGGGAGAACGTCTTTGCCCACCACGGCTCGCTCTCCCAATCCGTGCGGGAGCGGGCGGAGCGCCGTTTCCTCGAGAGCCCCGCGGCGGTGGCGTTCGCGACGCTGACCCTCGAGTTGGGGATCGACATCGGCAGCGTGGATTACATCCTCCTGATGTCGCCCCCACCGGGCGTGGCGAGCCTGCTGCAGCGCGTCGGGCGTGGGAACCGCCGGGTCCGGGAGAGCCGCGTCGGGTACATCCATGACTCGCGCGCGGAGCAGGAGGTTCATCGGGCGCTGCTCGGTCTGGCCGGGGCGGGGGACCTGGCGGAGGAGGCGTACGCGTTTAGACCGTCGGTTCTGGTGCAGCAGGCGCTCGTGCTGGCCGGAGGAGATGGCTACGTTACCGCGAAGGCGCTCGCGGCGGCCCTGCCCCCGGAGGTCCTCTCGACCCCGGCCGGACAGAGTCTCGATGAGATCCTCTCCGCGGCCGCGGCCGCCGGGCTCTTCGAACCGCCGCGCTCCGGGAGGTTCGTCCTCTCGGAACGGACGGAACGGTCCTACGACCTCGGTACCCTGCACTCGTCGTTCCTGGCGCCCCCCGAGAAGGACATCGTGGACCGGATGACCGGCGAGGTGATCGGCCGGGCGGCGTTCTCCGAGGAGAGCACCAGGGTCAGTCTGGCCGGTCGGGGCCGCCGGGTGGTCGCCGAAGACCGGGACCGCATCCTCGTCGATTCGTGGAAGGGCACCCGCCCGCCCCGGTTTGCCACACACGGTCGCCCCTCACTGCCGCTCCGGACCGCCCGGGGAATCGTCACGCGTCTCGGGGCCGCGGCGGGGGAGATCGTCCAGGCCCCGTTTGAAGGCGGCGCGGTCCTGCTCCACGGCCTGGGCAGCGCCGGCGCTCTCCTTCTGGTAAGAGCCATCGTCGACGAATACGGTCGCGGCCTGGTCCGCAACGCCGGAGCGCTGTCGATGGTGCTGCGGGAACCGCTCCCCGATCTGCCCCGCCCGACGCCGGAGGCGGTGACGGATTTCGTCACGAAGCAGGAATCCGCCCTGGCGAAGGCCGCGTCGATGGGCCGATACCACGCCATCCTGCCCGCCGACATCAGGAGGGACGCGGTTCATCGCGCGACCTCCATCGACGAGGCCGCCGATTTTCTTCGCGACGCACGTCTGGTGAACCATCCTGATCCGGCACCGGATTTCTGGGCGGATCTGTAGCGGCCCCGAAGGCGTTTGCATCGAGGTATCTGCTGCCAGATCCGGCCGGTCTCGCTGGCCTCCTCGCCCTCTACACAAAACTCCAGGCAGGAGGATGTCTCAGCCATATTGGCACGAAGGGCCGCGGCTGCCCGTGCTCGTCGAACACGCGGCCGTGGACTCGACCTCCACCCCGGCCGTCGCCCGCCCCGCCCCTACTCCGCCACGAACAGCCGCACGTCTCCGAACCCGACGTCCAGCTGGTACGACTTCTTCGCCTTGGTGCCCGTCTCGTTGAAGATCATGCGCTGCGGGACGTCGAACCGCACCTCGCGCTCCCCCTCGCTCGTCGCCACCAGACAGGTGGTGCCCGCGGTGGCGGTGACGATGTCCGGCTCGCTGCTCCAGAGCCGGACGCCCGCGTCCTTCGCCAGCCGGCGGAGGAGCTTCACCGGCAGCGGGGCCGCGCCCAGGTAGACGGAGTGGTAGCCGTCGTGCTCCTTCCTCGCGAAGGCGACCTCCTCGCCGTCGGTGAAGCGGCCCAGCTTCTCCACGTCCTCGTCCACCACCGCGAACCGCGGACCGCGCTCGCCGGGGACGCCGAAGACGCTCTCCACCTCACCGCCTGCGGGTGGCATCGTCGTTTTGATCATCAGCGGGCCGGGCCGCTCGATCACGCGGAAGTGAAACCCGGTCAGGGCCTCCATCCGGCTCCGGTCCAGACGATCCGGGGCCACGAAGCCGGGCGCGTAGGTCCAGATCACCGTGGCGCCGGAGTCCTTGAAGACGTCGGTCAGGGCCTTCAACTCCGCGTCGGTCAGGTAGAACGGGTTCATCATGAGGAAGAGCCGGTAGCGCGCCGCGTCGGCCGGCTCGAGATCAAACCGGAAGAGGAAGTCCGACGGCGCCCCGAGACGGTGGACGCTGCGGGACTGCGAATTCAAGAACCAGTGATCGAAGAAGTCGGTGACCGCGATGCCGAAGCCCTTCCATGGTTTCTCGGCGGTCCAGTGCTGCGTCACCAGGAACGACCCGGGGTCCACGACGCACGCCACCTCGGAGACGGAGGAGGCGTCCTGCTCCTCGGTCAGCAGGCCCAGCGCGCCGAACTTCCGGATCAGCTCGATCATGGGTTTGTCGTCGTACCAGCCCCGCTTTGCCTTGAAGGGCGGGCAGAGATGCCCGAACTCGAGGAACCAGCCGCCGATTCCGCTGGCGAGCGCCCGCCCCATGTCCCGCTCGAGGATCCGCAACGTGCCCTTGACCGTGGTGCTCCCCGAACCCCCCTCCGTCAGCTTCGCCGGCTCCAGGTAGGTTGAGGGATCCCACTCCACGATGAACAGCTTGCCGTGACGCTTGACCGACTCGGCCGGCACGCGGTAGGCCCCGTCGCCCGCGACGCCGCGGGCCCGGCCGAGCAGGTTCCCCGCCCCGTCCACCACGTCGCTTTCCCAGCGGCCCATCCCGGGAACGTTGGTGTGCTGGTAGGTGTACGGCGACGCCAGGAAGTCGAGGTCGGCGCACTCGAGGACGGGCCGGGGCGCCAGGTGGCCGGCCTCCTGGATCATCACGTTCTCGAGGAGGTAGCCGTAGAACGTCCCGCAGACGACCCGACGATCCGTCTCCTTCTTGACGATGGCCGCGAACCGCCCGATCACCTCGGCGGTGTTCTCGTGCAGCCGTCGGTAGAACTCGATCGTCTTCCCCTCCTTCGCCGGGTCGCGGAAGAGGCCGGCGGTGGTCTGCATCCGCTCCTCCGGCGAGGGCAGCGGCCCCGCCCGCCGCTTCATGGGCTCGGAGTAGTCGGGGAGGTAGCGGGAGCCGATGTAGTGCCACTCCGAGGTCATGGCCCCGGCGAAGTGGTAACCCATGATCCGGCTTTTGAGGGGCGACTTCTCGACGTGGCGGAGGTAGGAGCAAAGGAGATCGCTCGCGGCAGCAATCCAGACCTCCGAGGCCATGGACGGGTCGAGGGCGTCGCGCCCGTAGTTCCAGTCGAAGCCACCCTCGCTCCGGCGCTGCTCCATGCGGAACTCGCCCTCGGGCACCGGGCGACCGTACTTGACGAGTTCCTCCGGATGGGCGTCCTCCCACCAGCGCGGGGCGTTCAGCTGCACGCGCGGGAGGAAGAAGGCGTCGGGGTTCTGACTGAGCAGCTCGAACAGGTAGCGGTCGAGCCCGGACCAGTCGTACTTCCCGGGGCCGGTCCAGCCACTGTCGAGTCCCAGGATGGGGGAGAGGAGGTCGATTCCGGACTTCCGGTACGCCCCCGCGGTCTCGAGGAGCCCCACGCTCATGCCCCAGCGCGGCAACACCCGCTGACCGTTGAGAGTGAGACGCGGCGTCCCGCCCTCGACCCGAACCGCGGAGGCCGCGGCCGGCTCCGCCGCCAGGCGCTTCAGGAGTTCCTCGTCCGGCTCCGGCGCGGCGAGGAGCTCCGCCCTGAAGGGCAAGACCGGCAGGAGGAGGGCCCCCGCGGTCAGGCTGAGGCGTTTCAGGAAGCCGCGACGGTCGAGTTCTGCGGTCATCGTCTGGTTCTCCGGAGGGGAAGGGCTGTGGGCAAGGTTAGCGAGGGGAAGAGGTGGGGGCAAATGCGCTCTTGACCTTATGAGTATAGCTACTATACTCATATCATGATCGCGGCTACGCATCCCAGACTGCTCGGGCTGATCCGCACCGTCATCCAGAAGGCCTTGACCCTCGAGAAGGGCAGCCGCCTGACGGTCGACGGCGTGCGGCTTCACCCGTCGGAGATCCACGTCCTGCTGCTGGTGAAGGCGGGCCGGGGAACGAACGCGACCCGCATGGCCGAAACGCTCGGCATCACGAAGGGCGCGATCTCCCAGACGCTGTCGCGGCTGGAGAGAAAGGGGTTGCTCACGAAGCAGAGCGACCCGCAGGCCAAGAACGAACTGACGATGTCCTTCACCCCCCTCGGCCGGCGCGCCGCGAAGCGTTGCCAGGCGGTGCAGGATCGGGTCCAGGTCCGTTTCGACGCCTACCTGTCCTCGGTGGGGGATGAGGCCAGGCGTGACATCGGCCGCTTTCTCCGGGAGATGTCGATCATCCTCGACGAGGCCGGTTGACGGGGCGGAGGGTCCGTCCCCCTTTTTTTTGGCCTATGAGTTTAGATGCTGAATACGAAATGCGAAACGCAAAGGAGATGAAAGATGAACACGACACGATCGAAAAGGATCCTCGCTCGCCACCAGGCACGGAGCTACATCGCGGCCCGGACGGTCCGCGAGTACGAGCGCGTTTTCACGGCGAGCCCCGAGGAGTTGTTCGGGCTGCTCTGCCCGACCCGCGAGGCCGACTGGATCCCCGGCTGGACCTGCGACCTCGTCTACAGCACGACGGGCTACGCGGAACCGGATTGCATCTTCACCACCGGCGCCGACAATCCGTTCGGCCCCGGGACCTGGGTCATGCACACGCTCGTGCCCGGGGAGCGACTCGAGATCGTGAAGACCTCGGCCGACCTCGTCCTCCAGATCCGGATCACGGTTTCTCCCGTGGGGGAGGGGCGTTGCCGCGGGCATTGGAGGCTCTGTGGGACCGGACTTTCCCCGCTGGGGAACGAGATCGTTTCGGGGATGGCGGATCAGGATGGGCGCTTCGTCGGGTTGCTGGGGGCGCTCGAGCACTACCTGGTCACGGGGAGCATGATCGGGGCTTGAGTTGTTCAGGATACGAAGAGCTTGTCCGTGGCGAACTTCGCGTCACAGGTGAGTCTGACTCCCAGCCGCCGGAGCCCTCGCTCGTCGCCCGGGGTGGGAAGGTGAGTCAGGTGCAGTTCGCAGCCTCGGAGGCGAGGCAACTCCCTCATGGCCTGATGGGCCAGCGGGTTGGTGGTCGAGCTGACGCTCAGCGCCAGCAGGGTCTCCTCGAGGTTCAGGCTGATGGAATCATACCCGAGGATGTCCTTGCGCAGCGCGGCGATGGACTCGATGACCGGCGGGCTGATCAGGTCCAGGTGCGAGGGCACGCCGGCCAACTCCTTGATGGCCTTGAGGATCAGCGCTGCCGCGGCGTGCATGAGCGGCGAGTTGTGCCCCACCACGAGGCGCCCGTCAGGGAGCTCGATGGCCGCACCGCTGAAGACGCCTCGATGTCCGATCTCCCCTTCGCATTCCGCGCGGCCGGCGACCTCACGGGCGGGAAGGACGACCGAGCGTCCTTCGGGTCGCACGCCGAACTCCTCCATCAGTGCCTCGATCCGCCGGACGCTGTCCCGGTCGGCGAGACCCAGGGCCTCGTCGCACGCATAGCGGAAGTAGCGACGCACGATCTCCTCTTTCGCCGCCTCCCTGGCCCCCTCGTCGTCCACGATGGCGAAGCCGGCGCGATTCACCCCCATATCCGTGGGTGACTGGTACATGGAGTCCCCGGTGATCTTCGTGAGGATCCGACGCAGAAGGGGGAATGCCTCGATGTCCCGGTTGTAGTTGACGGCGCGCTCGTCGTAGGCCTCGAGGTGATAGGGATCGATCATGTTCACGTCGTGAAGCTCGGCCGTGGCGGCCTCATAGGCCGCATTCACCGGGTGCCGGAGCGGAAGATCCCAGATGGGGAACGTCTCGAACTTCGCGTATCCCGCCGGGACCCCGCGCTGGTGCTCGTGATAGACCTGGGTCAGGCAGGTGGCCATCTTGCCGCTGTTGGGACCCGGCGCGTTGACGACGACCAGCGGAGCATCGGTCTCGACGAAGGGGTTCGAGCCGTAGCCCTCGTCCGAGACGACGCGTTCCGTGTCGGTGGGATAGCCCGGGATCGATTGGTGGGTGACCACCTGAATCCCCCGGTGTTTGAGCTTCTGGATGAAGGCGTGAGCCGAAGGCTGTCCGGAGTACCGCGTCACCACGACGGCGCGGACCTCGAGCCCGTGCTCCCGCAGGTCGTCGATGAGCTTCGTCGTATCGGCGTCGTAGGTGATGCCGAAGTCCCGCCGGACCTTTCGCCGTTCGATGTCTCCCGCGTACACGCAGAGGATGATCTCGGTCTGCTCGCCGAGGCGCTGCAGCAGCTTCATCTTGATGTTGGGGTCGAAGCCGGGAAGGACCCTCTCGGCGTGGAAGTCGAACAGGAGTTTCCCCCCGAATTCCAGGTACAGCTTCCCACCCACGTCGCGCATTCGCTGAAGGATGGCCCTGGTCTGCTCGGCGAGGTAACGGTCGTTGTCGAACACGACCCGGTGCGCATGCTTCTCGTTCATGGGTTCTCCGCAGTGAGTTGATCCGGGGCAGGATAGCAGAGTACGGAGGCAGAACTCTTTCACCAGTCACCGTTGATTCAATCCCGAGCAATTCAGCCAATCACCGGTGAAAGAGTTCCGCCTCCGTATCCCACTCGGGGGTTCGGGTGGAGCGGGCCAACGTATACAATCCTTGGCTGGACTTTCCCGGTTCTCCGCCTCTCGACGAGTTTCCTGCGAGGATGCGTGGCCGAAAGCTGCCGAAACTGCTCTGCCGAGATCCCTGACGGAGAGACGTTCTGTGCCCAGTGCACGCCGCCGGCCTCGGGCGGCTCCGATCGCTCGCTCGGCGGCCCGTCCGTGCCTGAGCTGCCTCCCCGGTACGAGATCATCCGCCTTCTCGGGCGGGGCGGGATGGGGCGGGTCTTTCTCTGCCTCGACACCCACCTCGACGTCGAGGTGGCGATCAAGGTCCTCCCCCCCGACCTGGCCGCCGACGAGCACGCCCTCGAGGAGATCAGGAAGGAGGCGCGCCTCTCGGCGAAGCTTCGGGATTGCCCGGGAATCATCGTCCTCTACGCGTTCGAGACCTACCGCGAGACGAACTACCTGGTCATGGAGTACGCCCCCGGCGGATCGCTCCGGGAGCGCCTGAAGGCGGGGGAGCTCATTCCGGAGAAGCTCTGCCGGAAGATCGGACTGGAGTTGTTGCGTGCCCTCGCCCACGCCCACCAGCGGAAGGTCCTCCACCGGGACATCAAGCCGGCCAACGTGCTCTTCGACCGGTCGGGGAGGGCGCGCCTGGCGGACTTCGGGCTGGCGAAGGTGCTCGCCGACACGTCCACGCGGAAGTCGCTTCGCACGGTGGCGGGCACGCCGTCGTACATCCCCCCGGAGATCATCGACCAGCAGCAGGCGGACGGGCGCGCCGACCTGTATTCGCTCGGCTGCATGCTGTACGAGATGGCGACCGGCGTGACTCCGTACAAGGGGACGATCGTCGAAGTCCTCGCGGCCAAGCTGGTCTCCGGCGAAGGAGGACCTCCCGACCCGCGGGCGAAGCAGGTTGACCTCTCGATGTCGTTCGCTACCGTCATCCGGAAGCTCATGGCCACCAATCCGGACGACCGCTACCCCGACGCCGAGACGGCGTTCGCGGCGCTTCGGGACCGGACCGTCGCGGAAGAGCCGCCGCCCCGGCCGCACCGCGCGCGGGCCCTCATTGTGCTGTCGGCGATCGTGGCGATGCTCATCGCGGCGATTTTGATCCCGATCCTCGGCAGCGGCGATCCGGAGATCACCCCGGGAGAGAATCTTTCGGCCGAGGGTACCGCCGACCCGCCCGCGAAGCCGGCGGATCCGCTTCCCGAACCGCCGGAGGAGGTCGTTTCACCCACGGACGACGCACCGCAGCCGCCGCCCCCGATCGTCGTCGAGGGAATCATGGTCTTCACCGACCCCCCGGGCGCCACCGTTTCGGTGAACGGTGCAAAGCGCGGCGTGGCGGGAGAGGAAGGGCTTCTGCTCTCGAAGCTCACCGCCGGGGTTCCCCTGGTGATCACGCTCTCCCACCCGGGCTGCGAGCCGGCCGAGGAGGCGGGGGGCGTCTGGAGCCCCGGCGAGCGGCGGGAGCTTCGCGTTACGCTGGTCCGGAGGACCGGAACCCTGCTTTTCAAGGGGGGCGTTTCCGGAGCGGCGGTGTGGGCGAAGCGAGAGGGCGCCGCCCCGCGCGATCTCACACTCGGGCCGGACGGGACGCTCGGGCCGGTACCGTTCGAATTCGGCGAGTACGAGCTGGTCGTGTCGAAGCATGGGTACCACATCCGGGAGTTGACCGTCCGGGTGGAGGCCGGAGGCGAGGGGGTCGTCGATGCGAGTCTTACGGAGAAGGACGGCCGACTCACCGTCGACACCGACCCGTCCGGGGCCGTCGTCTACTCGGGCGAGACCCGGATCGGGACGACCCCGCTCGACGGCCTCGTTCTCGGACCGGGTCGACACCAGGTCCGGTTCGACCACCCCGATCGCGACCCCTTCTTCCGGGCGGTGGACATCCGCGGAGAGCAGGAGTCCGACCTCGGCATCCTGGTCCTGCCGCCTCTGGCCGTGCTCGATCTGCGGGCGCTTCCCGACGATGTCACGGCGACGATCGACGGGAAGGAGCTTTCCGGACGCGTCGCGCTGCGCTCCGGGCTGGTCGAGCTTCTGCTTCAGCGGGCAAAGCACGAGACCCAGCGGATCGTGTTGACGCTGCGCTCCGGCGAAACCTCGACGCCCTCGGTCTCGAGGTGGATGCCGCTCCCCGGTCGCATCGATCTGAGCGGCCAGCCCGAGGACGTGGACCCGTTCCTCGACGGGCGGCTCCTGGCGGACACCACCGCGCCGGTGTCCGCGGGCGCGCACCGGCTCGACCTCTACCGCCCCGATCACCGACCCGTCCGCCTCGACGTGACCGTGGAGCCCGAGGAGACCCTGTCCTTGCCGGAGATCAAGTGGGTCCGTCAGAGATACCGACCGATGGTCCGGGATCTCGTCGCGCCGCCTGCGCCGGACCTTACGACGACGAGTCTGCCCCGCGGCGTGTTCCTCCACGAACGGCGGATCTACTGGGAGAAGGATGACGCGGAGATGGCGGTCGTCCCCACCGGCGTTTTCGACATGGGAAGCGCTCCCGGGGCGGATCCGGACACAAGCACCTATCGGGTCACGGTCTCCGCCTTCCTGATGGATCGGTACGAGGTGACCAACGAGCAGTTCACGCGCTTCGTCAAGGAGAGCGGCTACGAGACCATCGCCGAGGGGTTGGGGCGCTTCGCAACATGGCGCCGTCACGCCAGCACGAAGGATCGGGATCCCGTCGTCAATCTCTGCTACGGGGACGCCGTGGCCTATGCCGCCTGGGCCGGCAAGCGCCTGCCGACGGAGGCCGAGTTCGAGTGGGCCCTCCGCGGCGGGCTGGTGGGGCGGGTGTATCCCTGGGGCGACGATCCTCCCACCGAGAACCGGGTCGGCAACCTCGCCGACAAGGCCTGCCTGCGCAAGAACCCGCGGGCCGAGACCTTCCCGGACTACAACGACCGCTACGCGGAACTGGCCCCCGCGGCCTCCTTCGAACCGAACGCCTTCGGCCTGTTCGACCTCTCGGGCAACCTCCACGAGTGGGTGGCCGACTGGTTCGGCCTGTACCCGAACCAGCCACAGACCGACCCGAGAGGCCCGGAGCTGGGAACCCTCAGGATCCTGCGCGGCGGGAGTTGGAGCAGTTCGCCCGCTTCCTTCCGATGCGGTTCGCGGATCCCGAGGAAGCCGGAGCTGTGTGCGGTGGATGCGGGGTTTCGGTGTGTGGTGAGCCTTCCTCGGTGAGGGAGGCCGGGGCCGCTCGGCCTTCGAGAGGGCCGATCGGAACCCGTGACCATCAGCGCCCCGGAGGGCTGGGGCCGAAAGCTCTTGGCGATGCTCGACAACACCCTCTCGTCAGCCGAAACCGCCCCCAACGGCCCGGCCGTGAGCGATGCGATGCTCTTCCTGGCCCGCTACGGCTCCCCGACCCGCCTCGGCCTGAAGGAGGGCCTCTCCCTCCGGCTCGTGCCCGCCGACGGGGGGCAGGGAACCCCGGCGCCTGCGGCAGAGCGGATCTGGTACCTGCAGGTGGTGCACGCGGAGCGGAAGGTCGCGGTGTTCATGGTGAAGATGAATCTGGTCGGGATGAAGGGATTGGCGGGGGTGTTGAGGGGGGGATGGGGGAGTGAAAGGCCCCCCGCCCGATGCGGGCCGGGCGGAGGGCCGGAGTGGTCAGACCTGCTACTTGAAGACCGTGAAGCCATCCGTCAGGGTCGCCGAAGCACCGCCGGGGTTGGTGACGACGACATCCCAGGCCCAGGTGCCCTTCGACACGTTTTTTGCGGCGGCAATCGTCGCGGTGATCGTGGTCGAGTTCACCACGACCACGTTGGACACGGTGACAGCCGGACCCGATCCGTTCGCGAGCGTCAAGCTTCCGTCGGCCGCGAAGCCGGTGCCGGTCACCGTGACGTTCACGCTCTTCCCGTCCCGCACCTGGTTCGGAGAGATGGAGGTCACCGAGAGGCTTGGCGGGGCATTGTTCACCGTCACGGTGATGCTGTCCGTGCCGGTCTTCCCTGCGTCGTCGGTCGCCTTCGCAAGGATGCTGTGGCCGGCGTCGGAGACTCCCGTTGAGTCCCAGCTGATCGCGTAGGGCGACACGGTGTCCGTGCCGACCAGAGTTCCGTCCACGAAGAACTCCACCTTTGCCACCGAGCCGTCGTCGACGGCCGTCGCTGCAATCGTTACTGAACTACCCGAGACCGTGTCTCCACCTTCGGGCTCGGTGATCGTCACCTCCGGCGAGTTGTCCACGTTGTCCACGGTGACGGTGACGCTGTCGGTACCGGTTTCGTCATTGTTGTCCGTGGCCGTGGCGGAGATCGTGTGCTCCCCATCCAGGACGCCTGACGAACTCCAGCTGACTTCAAAGGGGCTCGACGTGTCTGTGCCGATCGACGTGGCGCCCACGAAGAACTCGACCTTGCTCACGGTGCCGTCGTCCGTGGCGGTGGCCCGGATGGTGACCGTGCCCCAGATGTCGCTGCCGTCCGTCGGCTGAGTGATCGTCACATCGGGGGGACTGCCGGTCCTGCGCCACTTGGGATAACTGCCGCCGGTCTCGTGGGAGCCGGTCAGGTTCGTGATGCCGGAACCCGTCGCGGTCGCCCGGTAGATGTCCCAGCGGCCCGCGTAGGTCCTCAGGTTCCTGGCGAAGTAGCCGTAGACGATGTGCGTGCCGTTCGGCGACCAGTCGATCTCCCGGAGGAACCGCTGCTCCTTCTTCAGGTCCGCGGGGTCCGCGACGACGAGCGTCTCGTTCGACCCACTGGCGTCGATCACCTTGATGCCCGTCTCCAGTCCGGCGTTGAAGAGGATCTTCGATCCGTCTGGGGACCAGCGGTAGTCGCCCCCGTCGGTCTGGGTCAGGAGGGTCGGGTTCGCGAAGGAACTGGAGGCATCCGCGCGCC
>SWCD01005101.1_pt1 | contig 24447 bp, 24 predicted proteins | sample 4693011 | NCBI WGS metagenome assembly SWCD01 (sample SAMN10267278, study PRJNA491770) | bioreactor metagenome | isolation source: DHS bioreactor inoculated with marine | place: Japan: Omine Ridge, Nankai Trough | reverse complement strand
ACCGGGAGATCGATCGGCTCGAGAAGGCCGAAATCGAGGAGCCCCGGTTCGAGATCGTGGAGCGCTTCCTGCCGTTTCTGCTGGTCGGTCTGGCGCTGCTCCTCGTCGGGCGTCTGCTGGCCACGACCCGGCTTCGGGTGTTTCCATGACCGGCGACGGTTTCTTCGCTCGGCCCGAGTTCCTCTGGTGGCTCCTGCTCGTGCCGGCGGTGGGGTTGACGCTCTGGTGGTGCGATCGCCTGGCTGCCCGGAAGCTCTCGCGACTTCTTGCGGGGCGCGTCGGGGGGCTCGTCCCCGGACATCGACCGAAAGGCGCACGCCTGGCTCGGCGGCTCTTTCTCTCGGCGTTGATCTTCGCCGTGCTCGCCGCGGCCCAGCCGAGGTGGGGGGAGGGCGACCGCCGCGTCGAGGAGCGCGGCATCGACATCGTTCTGTGCCTCGACGTCTCGCGCTCGATGCTCGCCCGGGACCTCGCAGGGAGCCGGCTCGATCGGGCGAAGGCGGAGATCCGGGCCCTCGCCGCGCGGGTCGAGGGGGATCGGATCGGCCTCGTGCTGTTCGCCGGGGAGGCCCGGCTCTTCGTGCCGCTCACGCGCGATACCGGGTCGCTGGCCGAACTGGCGATGCAGGCGGATCCGCTGGCGGTGCCGCTCGGAGGAACCGACCTCGGGGCAGCCCTGCTGGCGGCACTCGGGGCCTTGCCGGAGAAGACCGGGCAGCACGAGGTGGTGCTGCTTCTGACCGACGGCGACGATCTGGAGGGGCGGGGACTGAGCGTGGCCCGAGCGTTTCGGGAGCGGGGCATCACCGTGCACGCGGTGGGGTTCGGGTCCCCGCTCGGCGCGAAGATCCCGATCGAGGGGCCGGGGGGAGAGACATTCCTCAAGGACCGCTCGGGGCGTGAAGTCGTATCATCGATGGACGAAGAGAGTCTCCGGGCCATTGCCGAACTGACGGGAGGCGAGTTCATCGAGGTGGCCCGCGAGTCCCTGACGGATCTCTACGAGGACCGGATCCGGAAGATGGCGCGGGAGACCTTTCTGGCCGAGGAGAGACGGGAGAGGAAGAATCGGTTTCAGGTGCCGCTCCTGGCGGCGTTTCTGTTGTTGATGGTGGAGATGCTCTGGTGCGGACGACGTCGTTCCTGATCCTTGTTTTCGGCAGCCTGCTCCCGGCCTGCGGCTCGGGCGAGGTGGGCGTCGAGGACTTCCGGGAAGGCCGTTTCCTCGAGGCCCACGCGGCCCTTCGCGACGAGGTGGAGGCCGCCGGCGAGGAAGCCCCGGATCGACTGCGCTACAACCGGGGGCTGGCCGCGCTTCGTGCCGGGGACTTCCGCGACGCCGAGGCCCAGGCCCGACTCGCCGCCGGCAGCGATGACCCCGGGGTCGGTGCTCACGCCGAGTTCCTCCGCGGCAACGCGGCGTTCGCCCTCGCCCGGATGGCGGAGCAGCAGGCGGATTCGCTCGAGGCGGAGCCGTTCGCGTTCGAGATCGCCATGGGCTACGCCCGCACCGCCCGGGACGGTTGGCAGCGCGCGGCGGTGACCCGGGAGGATTGGCCGGAGGCCAGCCGGAATGTGGAGCGGGCCGTGCTTCTGATCGAGAGTCTGAAGGACCGGAAGACGAAGGCGGAGCGCAAGCGCGACCCTCGTCCCGACCCGAAGCCCGCCCCTATCCCCGACCCGCCCGAGCCGGGGCCGAAGTCCGACCAGGATCCGGAGAAGAAGGACCCGCTCCGGGAGCTCACGGCGTCGGAGATCGAGCGGCTCTTCGACGTGCTCGCGGAGAAGGAGCGGGCGAAGCTCGAGATCCGGCGCGCGAATCGGCGGGAGCGGATGGCGGGCGTGGAGCGGGATTGGTGAGACGACTCCTGATCCTCCTGCTGCTCGGCGGACTCTCGGCCCCCGCGCTCTCCCAGGAAAGTGCGGAGCTGCGGCCCGAGGACCAGGTCTTCCTGCGTCTCTCGGTCTCCCCGGAGTCCGTCTTCGTCGGCGAGCCGGTTCGCCTGCGCTTCACGATCGGCTACGACCGGGCCTTCGTGAAAGACCACCTGGTGGACCTCTTCAGTCGTCGCATGGACCTGCAGATGCAGCTGAAGGCCCCCTGGCTCGAGAACATCGCCGAGGTGCTGACCGAGGTCGATCCCAGGATGCTCGGACTGGCCCCGGCAAAGACGGCGGGGGAGAGCCTGAGCCTGGCGCTGAACGACGACGTCGTCGAGGCGCTTTGTCTCCCGGACCGACGGTTCGGGGAGCGGGAATTCGCGGTCGTGGCGATCGAGCGCACGTACATCCCGAAGCAGCCGGGGGCCATCGTGTTGCCGGCCCCGGCGCTCCGTCTGGCCTGGACCTCGGCGTTCACCCCGGATTTCGTGAACGGTCGCCGGCCGACGGATCGGCACGACTTCGAGATCGAGACCCAGGCCCTCAGGCTCGAGGTCCTCGAGTGCCCCGAGGAGGGTCGGCCGCCGGATTTCGATGGGGCCGTGGGCCGGTTCGAGGTGAGCGCCGAGGTCGGCCTCGACGAGGTCGATGTGGGCGAAATCTTCGAGTTGACCCTGACGATCGAGGGCGCGGGCAACCTGGGCCACTTCGAGGTGCCCGGCCTTGGCGATCTCCCCGGCTTCCACGTCTACGGTTCGATTGCCGAGGCGACCCCCGGCCGCCTGACCGTTACCTACGACCTGGCGGCGACACACGGGGATCTGACGAGCTTTCCGGAGATCCGTTTCCCCTATCTCGATCCCGGCCCCCCGGCGGTGTATCGGGTGGCGCGGACCGCGGCCCTGCCCCTGGTGGTTCACCCGGGAGGGCCGCCGGAGGAGACCCCGGAGCCCGGAGCGCCCGAGACCGGGCCATACGTGATGTGGATCCCCTATCTCCTGATCGGCGGACTCCTCCTGTTCGTGGCCCTCATCATCACCCTGGTGTGGTGGCTGACCCGGGCTCCCAGGCGGGACCAGCCCGATCCCGAGGGGGCGCGCATCCTGGCCGCGGCCCGGGAGTTCGAAGCGCGCCTCGGGGGGCCCGATCCCGATCCGGCGGGGGCCTTCACCGCCTACCTCTCCGCAGTGCTTGGCTGCCCCGAGGCGGCGGTGATCGCCCCCGGCCTCGGGGAGCGCCTGACCGCGGTCGGAGTCCCGGACGATCTCGCCGGCCGGACGGCGACCCTGATGTGGGCCATGGTGGGGAAGCGCTACGGAGGCGGAGGGGCTGCCGGCGATCAGGCAGATGATCTCCGGGGTCTGGTGGCCGACCTTAAGTACGCCTTCCTCGAGATCCACGAGGCGGCCGCACCCCCACCGCCCCGGCGGCCGATGATGAGGCGGTGGGGAGTGCGCCTGCTGGTGATCGCGGCCCTGACCATCCTTCTGCCTCTGCTCCTTCTGCGCCTGCCCGTGGGGCGGCGGGTCACCGTGAAAGGGGAGATGCGCTACCAGATGCTCGAGCCGGCCGGCTCTCCGGGATCCTGGCTGCGGAGCCCGGTGGAGTCACTCCTCGGCAATCGGGGCCTCTTTCTGCTCGACGGGCAGCGGTTCTACGTGAGCCGGGCCGACTTCCAGCGTTGCTGGCCGGAAAGCCCGCACGAGATGAGCAACAAGGGCTACACCATGGAGGTGACCCTTGAGGCCCACCCGCTCCTCCTCGGCGGCTACACCCCGGCCACCGTCACGGACGTCCGCCGGGTACCCAGACCCGCCGTAGTCTCGAAGTAGCGAAAAAACAACACCGGGAGTCCTTTTCTTCCAGGCGCAAAAGGACTCCCGGTGTTGTTTTTTGGGCGGGGGCTGTCTCGGTTACTTCCGGCGGAGCTTGCGGACCAGGAACAGGAAGCCGAGGGCGAAGCCTCCCATCAGCGCCGAGGACGGCAGCGGCACGGTCGGGAAGTTTCCGGGGTCCACCTCGAAGGCGGAGTAGGTCACGTCGGCCTGGGAGAAGTTGTAGAAGGCCATCCGGCCGTTCGCGAAGCTGCCCGTGATATCGAGTTCCTTCGTGCCGTTGACGAAGACCTCGAGGTCGTTCGGGCCGAAGTCGAAGGTGAACTCGTACTCGACGCCCTGGGCCCAGCCGGTGCTACCGCGGGTCGCCCCGCGCTGGAGCTCCACCAGGCCTCCGTCCGTGCCGTAGGTCGTGTGCTGCCAGAACTCGTCGGCAGTTGGGATTCCCGTGACGCGGGAGACGGCGAGTCCGGAGTAGGCTATGCCGCCCGGATCGCCGGAGGGGGATCCGAAGTTGTAGTCCTGATTGCCCTGCTTCCAGTCCACCAGCAGGTAGTCGGCGTTGACATCGGTCGTCGTGCCCGGCAGGAACCCCAAGGCGAAGCCGATGTAGTCGTCATCGCCGCCGGTCACCCTGATCTTGCCTTTCACCTCCGTGCCGAACGCGGTGAAGTCGCTGAAGAAGAAGGTCGGCTGGCCGTTGATGCTCTGATAGACGGAGCTGCCGTCCGCGGCCGGTGCCCAGCTCCCCGCGCCGAATCCGGAGACCGCCGGATAGGACGCCGCGGTCCAATCATTGAGATCGACTGTGCCGGCCTCGGCATCGCTCAAAGGGATGAGGACGAAGGCAAGAGCGGCGAGCAGCACCATGGATGTTCTGAGTATCAACGCGACCTCCCCTGGGTGCGAGCACCACACCCAGTCCTAAATGGGAAAAGTACGCGTCAACTTTGTCGGATTCCGCCGCCGGCCTCCGCCTCCGCCCTTCAGGCGGACGGGAAACTGCCCGCCACGTACTCGACCAGAGCCTGCAGTTGGGGCGCATCGGCCAGCAGCCCGAGCGTCTCATGGACCCTCGCGACATCCCCCGGCCCGGCATCCTCCGGGCACGCCGAAAGCGACTTCAGGATGATCGCCTTCGTCTCGTCGGTGCGGGTGTTGACCAGCAATCCGAGCCGGGCGAGGAGATCCTCCCGGTCGCGCGGGGGGCTCCACTGGTCGGCGACCGAGGATTGCACGGCGTCGAGAACGTCCATGCCGGTGCCGGTGGTGAAGAGCATCTGGGCGGCGGCGTTTTCCCCGAAGGTCACCGGGAACCAGGTGGTGGTGGCCGGGTCGATGCGATCGTCGATGAACCGCAATATTGTCTCGTGGACGGGCTGAAAGCCCTCGCGGAGTTGAAACAGCATCCCGAGGAAGCCACCGACCTGGCTCCGCATGCTGTAGGGCATCCCCTCGAGCCGCGGCAGGACCTCGTCCACGCAGGCCGCGAGCATGTCGTCGTCCGCCCACTGCATCGCCTCGAGCGCCGCGGAGAGGGCGGCGTGCCCGTACTGGGCGGCGGGTGACTGCCAGTCGGCCTCCGCCGCGGCGATGGAAGGGCCGGCGATGTCGAGGAGCAGCGGCACCTGGTCCGCGCCCATCTCGCCGAGCCGGCGAACAAGCCAGGTCGATCCTCCGGCTCCGAGCGCCATGCTGTGGACCGCGGCCAGGAGGTTCTCCCGCATCTCGGGGCCACCGTTTCGAAGCATGCGCCCGAGCGCGTCACCGAGAGTCCGGTCGAGTTCCTCGTCGGCGTCCTGCATCACACCCACGATGCGGTGGGCGAACGGGGCGTAGCGGGTGCCGTCGACATCCGCGGAGTCCATCTCCCGGGCGATCACGAGCCGCTCGTCGGGGTCGGTCGCGGCCTCCAGGCGCAGCACCAGTTCCTCGGGATCGACGGTCTCCAGCGCCGCGGAGCGATCGAGTTTGATCTCCGGTTCGACCGTACGGACCCCACGCACCAGCCGCGATTCCCCGCCGCAGCTCTCACAGGTGACGAAGACCGCGCCCTCCGTCAGGGGCAGGGGGAAGCCGCAGCCGGGGCACGGCGACTGACCGGCCACGACGACGGCCTTCCTCGGCAAGGTCTCCGGGAGCGGCGGCAGCAGCCGGTCGAAATCCAGGAGGTAGCCGAGCATGTACCTCGTGTCGTAGAGCCGGTTGAAGAGGTCGATCAGCGCGGTTCGCCCCTCGGGCGACGGGGCCGTCCCGATGGCCTTGACCCAGCGCTTCATGTCCGACTGGTTCTTCCGGCAGGAGGAGTAGCCGTCGGCGATGGCGTCGATCAGGGCCTTCGCGGTCTTCGGCCGGTCGAGGAGGAGGTCGTCGATCAGGCCGATCACCGGCACCAGCAGGAACTTGAAGTCCTTGTACTCCCGGGGGCCCGGCAGCGGCACGTCGTACTCCGAGTCGAGGCAATCCGCGAGGTACCGGACGAGCCAGTCGGCGACGGGGCCCGAGATTTCGGTCAGTCGATAGAACAGGATGTCCATGCAGAGCGCGAGGTCGTCCCCCTCCTCGTCGTCCACGATCATCCGGACGTGTTCCAGCGCGTCCTCGACGAACTCCGTCGCCCCCTCCTCCCCGGCGGCCTGCGCGAGGTCCAGCGTGAGACGCAGGGCCGCGGCGTGCGTGCCGCAAAGCGCCGTCAGAAAGCCGTGGGACCACGGTCGCGCGTCCAGCGCGCGCCGCTCCACCACCGCGAAAACCTGCCGCCGCGCCCGGGTTCCGCCGAACCAGGCGATGCTCTTCAGCGCGCCCCCGAGGGCGAGGTCCATTTTCCGGTCGTCGGCCGGCATGAGGTCGGCCAGCAGCGGCGCCCACACCAGCGTGTCCGCGCCGCCGGAGAGTCCGCTAAGGCGCTGCGCCGCCGCCAGCCGGCGCTCGGGATCCGCCGACTTCGAGACTTCGTGCACGAGCTCCTCGTAGGAGAGATCCCGGATCTCCCTCCCGGGCGGCGGCGCCGCGGGCTCCGGCGAGGGTGTCTCGGGCAGCGGGATGCGGCCCCGGGTCAGGTTGGATGTCGCCCCGCAGCATTCGCACTCCACGATCTCATGCGGAGCGCTGAGCGGGATGGCGGCACAGCAGCCGGGACAGCGGGGAACCTCGACATCGGCCATGCGCTCTTCCTCCCCCGAGGCTATAATCCACACCGCAGCATAGGGCGGGAGCGGGCGCGCGTCGACCGCGCATTCCGCGAGCGCGGCCTTGAGGGGAGGACGCCATGGACCAGAGGAAGCCTCGACTCCTCGAGCGATTAGCCAACCTGATCCCCGGCTACAAGGGGTACGCCGACCGGGAGCAACGCCGGGAGGCCGACCAGGCGGTTCGTGCGGTCGTCGTTTCGGGCCTCGACAGCTGCCGGTCAGCCGTGGATCGGATCATCGCCGACTGCTCGCGCTCGATGCAGTTCGCCGAGCTGGAGAGGCTGGAAACGGCGAAACGTCGTCTCGGAACCCTGGCCGACGGCGTCCGGCACGCGCCGGCCGGCTACTCCGGCTTCTTCGATCGTCACCAGGTGGGGGCCACGGAACTCGACGCTGTCTACGAGCGGGACCTCGATCTCGCGAAGGCGGTGAAGGACCTGGCCTCGCGCCTTTCTCCGCTTTCCGCCGCCTCCGATGCCGCGGCGGCCCGGGAGATGCTGACCGTGGAACTTCCGGGGCTCACGGAGTCGCTCACCCAACGCGATCACACGATCGAGGGGATCTGACATGCCGAAGCTCGCCAAAATCATCGAGTACCGCGACACCGCCGGGGACGTGCTGGCCATGCGGATGCCGGCCACCGGCGAGGGTGTGATCGAGTGGGGGTCCCAACTCATCGTTCGGGAGGGACAGGTCGCGCTCTTCCTTCGGGACGGGAAGTCCATGGCCCGCTTCGACCCCGGCCGGTACGTCCTGACCACAAAGGAGATCCCCCTCCTGACGAAGTTCATCACCGGCCTGGCCTACGGCAAGGGCAACACGCCCTTTCGGGCAGAGGTCTACTTCGTCGGATCGAATCTCTACCGGGACCTGAAGTGGGGCACGCCCCAGCCGGTCTACATCCCGGATCCGGCCCTGATGCAGATTCCCGTCCGGGCCAACGGCCGGTTCGCCATCCGCATCACCGACCCGACGATCTTCGTCCCCAAGGTGGTCGGGACGCGGGCCCAGCTCAAGACGAAGGGCATCCAGGAGTTCCTCCGGGCGCAGTACATCGTCTCCGCCCTGACGGATGCCGTCGCCTCCCTCGGCAAGCCCTTCCTCGAACTGCCCCGTTTCTACCGGGAGCTCGGCATCGGCGTGAAGAGCCTGCTCTCCGGCGAATTCGCCACCCTCGGGCTGGAGTTGACCGAACTCTCGGTGAACACCGTGGCCACCACGGAGCAGATCGCCGAGGTCCTGAACCGCAATGCCCGGATCGTCTCCGAGGCGGCGGCGAAGGCGGCGGGGCTCGAGAAGGAGCTTCTGGCCAAGGCCGCCGGAGCGAAGGCCATGTCCGATGCCGGCACCAGCTACCAGCAGGTCGGCATGGCGGACGCCATGGTGGCGATGGGGGAGGCCGGCCCGGGAGCCGGGGGCGGCGGCCAGAGCCCCATGGATACCGGGATGAACCTCGGCCTGGCCATGATGATGCCCCAGATGATGTCCGGGATGCTTCAGGGGCAGGGGCCGGCGGGGGTGACCCCGGTCGCGGCGGCAGCGCCGACGGAAACGGTGGACCCCATCCCCCGGATCAAGCAGCTGAAGGAGCTGCTCGACATCGAGGCCATCAGCAAGGAAGAGTTCGACCTCAAGAAGGCCGAACTCATGAAGAGGATCTGAGAGCCATGGCCAGGACCACGAAGAAGAGCGCGGACGAACGCCCCAGCCCCAAGTCCCTCTTTCTGCAGGGCGTGGAGATGTCACAGCACGGCTTTCTCTTCGACGCCGTCGAGAAGTTCAGGGAGGTCGCGGCCGTCCCGAGAAGCCCCTTCGCCGACGATGCGCTGTTCAACGTCGGCCTCTGCTACCTGAAGATGAAGCTCTACGGGGAGGCTCTCGACACGTTCGCCGAGGTGATCTCGCGATTCCCACGCTCGAAGATCGCCGACGTGGGCGGGGCGAAGGAGTTCGGGCGCACGGCGGCCAAGGCGCACCTCGGCCGCGTGCACGCGTTCCTGGCCCTCGGTGATCGGGACGCGGCGAAGACGGAGGCCGCTCTCATGAAGCCCATGAAGGACTCCTACGTGCTCGGACCGGGGCGGCGCAAGCGGAGTTTCTTCGCGCTGGCGCGGGAGGCGCTCGACGGGGCGTAGGATACGGCCTCCCGCAGGGGCGCAGAGGGAAGATCAGTCGGGTCTCAGGAACTCCGCAGCCTCGGCCCAGTGTCCACCGAAGATGAATTCCGATAATGGCTTACGACGGCGGGGGGCCAGGTCTCTCTCGTCCGCGGGGTCGGCGGGGTAGCCGAGGGCGAGGGCGGTGACCACCCGGTGGCCCTCGGGGATCTCGAAGACCTCCGCCGCCCGATCCGGGAGGATGCCCCCCATCTGATGCACCGCGATGCCGCGCGCGGTGGCCTCCACCGTGAGCGTGGCCGCCGCCAGGCCCATGTCGTGGACGGCGGATCCGTTCGGCTTCCCGTTTCGGCGGAACTCGAGGGCGGCGACGGAGAGCGCCAGCACCGAAGCGGCCTTCGCCCACTCCCGGTTCGGGGGCACCAGGCAGGAGAGCACCTGCGCAAAGAGATCGGCATCGCTTCGCCGGGCCACGATGTAGTGCCAGGGCTGCTCGTTGTAGGAGGACGGCGCCCAGCGCGCGGCCTCGAAGATGGAGCGGAGGTTCTCATCGGCGACATCCCGGTCGGCGAAGCCGTACGGGCTGAAGCGGGCCGAGAGCAACTCGTTGATGGGGTAATCCACAGGGACCTCCTCCCGATCCGATGCATTGAACTCGCTGTGGGTGACACCGGCGCCCGCGCTCATCTGCTGGATGTCCCCGGGCCGGATGACGGAGCCGTTGCCCATGCTGTCCCGGTGCTCGAGAGCGCCAAAGAGCACCACCGTGAGGATCTCCATGTTGTCGTGCGGGTGAGTGCCGAAGCCCTTGCCGGCCTTGACGCGATCCTCGTTGATCACCCGCAGGCTGCGAAAGCCCATGTGGGCCGGATCCTGATAGCCGGCGAAGGAAAACGTGTGCCAGGTGTCGAGCCAGCCGTGGTGAGCGTGGCCTCGGGTCTCTGCCGGGCGGTGCGTGAGCATGATCAACATTCCTTCTGACGATCGCGCCTGCGTCGGGCACAGGTCCGCGTGGTGACAGTAAATGTGGAAACATATATATGGTGTGGCGGGGGCGACTTCGGCCTACTTCGGAGCCTCCCGCAGGAGTTCGAGCGTCCCTACCAGTTTTCGCAGCTTCTTTCCGCTCAGGGCGGCGAACTGCCGACGGTGAAGCTTCGCCACCGGGCCGTCCAGGGTCTTCAGCGCCTTGAGGCCCGAATCGGTGATGGACACGGTGACGACCCGGCGGTCCTCTTCGATGCGTTCCCGGGTGACCAGACCCTTCTTGTCGAGCCGATCGAGGAGTCGGGTCACGTCCGGCTGGTGACTCACCAGTCGGGTGGCGATGTCGCCGCAGTGGAGCCCTCCGGGTTCCGCCCCTCGCAGGATCCGCAGCACATTGTAGAGGGGCTCGGACAGGCCCTTCTCCTTCAACAACCTGTTGAGGTCGAACAGCATCTGGTCGGCCGTCACCATGAGCGAGAGAAAGGCCTCCTGCTCGGGAGACTCGAAGGGCTTCGTCCGATAGAGCTTCTGGTCGAGTTTTGCGCACATGGCAAGACTGTATCCGTGGAAACGACTACACGGAAGACAATTAAGTGCTATTTCTCCTGTGGAGTCTGGTCGGGCGCGTCCTGGATGAGCTCGACCTCCGCCCGGTAGGGACCCTCCGAGGTGCGATGAACCGTGAAGTGCACGATCAGGGGCTCCGAACCGAACGTTAACCGGGCCACTCCCTTGTCATCGAAGCCCCCGGTCATGCCGAACTCGGAGCGCTCCCCGTCTTCCTCCCGCTCTCCCCTGATCCGAAGCCCTCCGTTCGGGGGCCAGGCCCAGTCGATCAGGATCGCAAACTCGACGACCATGGCCAGCGGTTTCGTGGCGTGGCGGAAGCCGAATCGCCCCTCGAGCGGGAGGGTTGCCAGGGATACGGACCCCCTTTCCTGCCCCTCATCGAGGAAGAACTCCGTCTGGGCCTTCCTCAAACCACCATCCTTGGGCTCGAATTCCCGTTGGGGGAGGGCCGGGAGCGGATCGATCACGAAGGTGTCTCCGTAGAGTCGGTCGAGCAGGTAGAGGGCCATGAAGTTGCAGCCCGAGCAGACATCCTCGGACTTCGTCCCGCCTGCCTGGAGGTCGTGGGCGATGAACCGGCCGTCAAACCAGGTGTCCGAGAAGATCTGGTCGATGAGAGTCATCGCGGATCGGTGGACGACCGGATCGCCGGTGACCTGGGCCAGGTCGGCAAGCGCGTGGCAGAGGGAGAGATAGCGCGAGAGAATGGGTTTACCTTCAACGGCGGGATTGGCGACGGCCCCGGTTTCGGGATCGAAGTGAAATTCAGTTGTTGCCACGAACATCCTGGCGCGGGCGAGGTCGTCACCTTCCCCCGAGGATCGGGCGATGGCCGCCCAGGCCAGTGCGGCCCACGTGCCGCCGCCTTCATCGGAAACGGTGTTGGCGAGCTCCCTGGCTTTCGCCAGGTGCTCTTCGGCAGCCGCCGGATCGGCCCGGGCGGTTTCCGCGAGGAGAGCCGCGGCGCCGGCGCTCTCCCGGGGACCGAGTGGGCCGGCAGCCCCGGACTCCAGGCGGTCGATGCCCATCCCGAACATGAAGCCGTCGAAGCCCCGCTTCCCCATGGAGGCCGAGAGCAGGAGCGTGGGGAAGCCGCTCATCGCCGCCTCCCGGTCCACGGACCGGCCGCCGAAGATCTCCTCGAACGCCATGTCCTTGACGAGAGAGGACTGCCAGGCCGCGCTGCGCTTCGCGAGATCGATCAGGTCGCGACGGTTCCGACGGGTTCCGGCCCGAAATCCGAACTGCGTGGCCCAGATCGGGGCACAGCCGGCGGACATGCATCCGCCCCAGGCCCCGTCAGCGTAGCCGTACTCGAGGATGAGGTTTTCGAGCACCGCGTTTCCACGTTCTGAAATCGGGGCTCTGACGACGTGCTCCGCGGATCCCGGCGCGTGATAGGTGTGGCAACAACCAAGTGGCAGGCAACCGGCGACGATGAGGAGAAGAACGGGGCGCATCGTGGATTCTCCCTTCACGGACGCGGGCCATCCTACCAGCGAGGGACGCAGGCGGCTATCCTGCGGTGCTTCATGAGACCTTTCGGGAGATGCGATGAAACTGCGCGAGTTGGGACGAAGCGGCCTTTCGGCTTCCGCCGTGGGCCTGGGCTTGATGGGAATGAGCGACTTCTACGGTGCGGCCGAGGATGCGGCGTCGATCGCCGTCATCCACCGGGCTCTTGATCTCGGTGTGAACCTCTTCGACACCGCGGACATGTACGGTCCGCACACGAACGAGCAACTGGTGGGGCGCGCCCTGGCCGACCGCCGCGACCGGGCGGTCATCGCCACGAAGTTCTCCATCCTCCGTGGCCCGGACGGCGCCTTCACCGGGATATGCGGGCGGCCCGACTACGTGAAGGAGGCCTGCGAGGCGAGCCTGAAGCGCCTTGGTATCGAGACCATCGATCTCTACTACCCGCACCGCGTCGATCCGGAGGTGCCGATCGAGGACACCGTCGGCGCCATGGCGGAACTCGTCAAGGAGGGGAAGGTCCGGCACCTCGGCCTGTCCGAGGCCGCCCCGGCCGCAGTTCGGGCCGCGCCGGCGCCTTCGCCGATCTGCTGCTGCACCCGGCCGCGGAACTCGACTGGTACGCGAAGAACCGGCAGGCCATGGAGCGCATGACAGAGGAGGACATCCGCGATCCGGCGGCAAAGCTGTTCACCCGCGACGATCTCGTCATCGTCTGTGTGGGCAGCCGCTCGAAGATGGAGGCCGGCGACGGGGAACACCCCGTGAAGCTCGCGGACTTCGGCCCGATCCATTCCCTGGGCGAGAGGGCAAAGGTACCCGCTCTCGACACTCCCTCGGCGGTCGCCCTGCGCATCATGCAGCTCCTTGCCGCCGGCGACGTGGAGGGCCTTCTGCCGCACGTCGGAGGCGCTCTCACCAAACGCCTCGAGACCGAGCAGGCGAAGGAGCAGCTGAAGATGCAGGCGGGGCCATTCTCCGCCGCCACCTACGAGGTGACGAACACCGAGGTCGAGGGAGAACGCCACGGTCACCGTCACCATCTCGATGACCCAGGCCGGAGAGACGATGAAGCTCCCCCTCCTCTTCACCTTCGTGAAGCAAACCGGAGCCTGGCTCTGCATCGACTTCACACCGGCCCGCTAAAAACAACACCGGGAGTCCTTTTCTGGCCGGCCCGAGCGGACGAGACCCGTCCAACCAGGCGCCGACGGCGCGGCGCCCTCCATCGTGCAATCCGACAAATCGGGCCCGGCACGGTAGGTCGGAAATCGACCAATTGGGCCCGGCACGGTAGGTCGGATTAGAGCCCGGCGCGGCGATGGGACGCATAGAAGAGCGCTCGACCGAGGAACTCGGCGGCGATGAGTATTCCGAGGGCGGCGACCGTGACCTCGGGTCGGCCGGTGCCGATGCCTCCGAGGAGCACCACCGCTCCCAGCAGCGTTCCCGCGACGCGCAGGCCGAGGGCCTTGCCGTGGATCGTCAGCAGCACGATCGCGCTCTCTCTCGCCGCGCCGGTCTGTCGGATCAGCCGGATCACGTGCGTCGCCGTCACGAGGACCTGGCAGAGGGCGGCGACGGAAACGAAGCTCGCCAGACGAGTGAGGACGGGGGCCGGGATCTGCGGGGTGGTCGTCGACAGGATCCCGGCGAAGAGCGCCGGGCCGAGCAGGAGCGTGGTGAGCAGGAACGCGGCGGGGGTGGCGGCGGTGTTCCAGGCCGGCACCGTCCGGATCATGTAGACCTTCGCGATCGCGAGGACGAGGGCCAGGCCGAGAACGATGGCTCCGATCTGCACCGCCTCGTACCAGCCGGCGGTATTCCGCTCCCCTTTACCGGCCACGGCCAGCACCGCCACCGCCCCGGCGAACGCCACCCCGAGGGTCAACTCCCGGCTCAGCCAGGAGGCCTTCAGGTTGGCGAGGGCGAAGCGCGCGGCCCCCGGTCGACCGAGGTGGAAGAACGCGGCGAGAAAGCCCGTCGCGAGGAGGACCAGGACGACCGGGAGGACGACTTCGAGGTGCGTCCCGATCTCCCGGGCCAGCCCCTGGCGGGCCAGCCCGCGCTCGAGCCACGTTCCGACCAGGAACAGTCCGACCGCGGCCTGTGTGAAGACCGTGAAGATCACCAGCGACCACGCCGGCTTCCCTGCCGCGGGTCGCATCAGATCTCCTCCTCGTTGCCGATGCGCGGATGCGCGGCGGCGGCGCGAAGGACGTCGCGGTGGGGTGTCAGCGCGGTGGTGGGTTCGGTCAGCGCGGCGGGCGGTAGCGGGAAGGTGTCGTTCTCTCCGGGGCGGTCCTCCGTGAAATCGGCGACCGAAAGCACTCGCATCTGACAGGCGGCCACGCACGCGGGATCGCGGCCCTCCTGAAGTTCGTCCCGGCAGAGGTCGCACTTGGTCATGACCCCCGCCGCGGCGTCGAACTGCGGCGCCCGGTAGGGGCAGGCCCACTCGCAGTAGCGGCAGCCGATGCATCGTTCCGGATCCACCGCGACGATGCCGTCCGCCCCCCTGGCCATGGCTTTCGTGGGGCAGACTTCGACGCAGATCGGCCGCTCGCAGTGCATGCAGGAAAGCGAAACGAAGTAGGTGAACGTCCCGTCGCGCCAGGTCTCGCCCCGGCGCTGCCACCCCCCGCCCTCTACCGCAACCACGCGCCGCCACAGGATCCCGGGTTCGAGGCCGTGCTTGTCCTGGCAGGCGATCTGGCAGGCCTTGCACCCGGTGCAGCTTCGAAGATCCACGGTGAAACCCGGTCGTCGCGTCATCGGGCCTCCTCCCGCGTGATCTCGACCATGATCGTGTGCTGGGTGGTGCCGTGGGCGAAGGGGGAGCGGCGGTCTGCGGTCAGCACGTTGATGGCGCCGCCCCGATCGACGCCGTTCTCGTCCGGCGCCCACCACGCGCCCTGGGGAATGTCCACCACGCCGGGCATGATCCGGTTCGTCACCCGGCAGGGGATGACCATCGCGCCGCGCTCGTTTTCCACACGCACCAGATCGCCGTCCCGGATGTCGCGGGCGCGAGCGTCGATCGGGTTCAGGAAGACGCGCTGGGGAAAGGCCTCCGCAAGCCACGGATTGTTGGCGTGGGTGGAGTGCACGCGAGAGAGGCTGTGGGAGCCGACCGCCTGCAGCGGATAGCGCCCGGCCTGCGATCCGAACGGGCTCTCCCACTCCTCGATGTACTTCGGCACCGCCGGAATCTCGTCGGGACGACCGAGGGCGTGGAGCTCCATCGAGAAGATCTCCACCTTGCCGGACGGCGTGTCGAGCGGGTGCGCGTCGGGGTCCTTCCGGAAGTCCGCGAAGGCGATGGCCGGCTCGGTCACGGTGAGCGCGTACACTCCGATCCCGGAGGCCTCGAACTCATCGACCCCCGGAACATCGGGGAAGCGGTCGCGGTAGAGCGTCAGGATGTGGTCCACCCACCCGCGCTCGTCGCGGCCCTCGGTGTAGGCATCGCCGATTCCCAGCCGCTCGGCGACCCCGGCGCAGATGCGGTAGTCGCTCCTCGACTCGCCGAGCGGCTCCACCAGCTTCGGCATCAGGAGCAGCTCGTCGCTGAACTTCCAACCGTCCTGCAGCCCCCACGTCTCGAACGCGGTGCACGCCGGAAGCACGAGGTCGGCGAACCGGGCGGTGGGCGTGAGGAACTGGTCCTGCACCACCAGGAACTCGACCTTGCTCTCGTCCCGGAGGATCCTGGCGCTCCGGTTGATGTCCATGTGCTGGTTGATCAGGCAGTTGCTCGCCACGGCGTAGATCAGCTTGATGTCCGAGGTCAGCCGGTCCGCGCCGATCACCCCGTCCGCGGGCCCCATCTCCCGCCCGCGCAGCACGGCCTCGGTCCAGGCCGCCACGGGGATCGCCGCCGGATGTGGATTTGCGCATTCGGGGAACCGCGTCCAGCGGGTGCCGCCGTCCGGGGCCGGCAGGCCGAGACCGCTGGCGCCCCCGCCCGGGATCCCCACGTTGCCGGTGATGGCCGCGAGGACGCAGCCCGCGCGGACCACCTGCTCGCCGTAGGCCCGCCGCTGCATGCCGTAGCCCTGGCAGAGGTGGGCCGGCCCGGCGGTGGCGAACTCCCGGGCGATTCTCTCGATGGTCTCCGCGGGCACGCCGGTGATCGCCTGGGCCCAGAGCGGCGTCTTCTCCACACCGTCCCGGCGGCCGAGGATGTAGTCCTCGTAGCTCTCCTCTTCTTCGGCGCCCTCCGGCATGGTGGCGGCATCGAAACCGACGCAGTGCGTCTTGACGAACTCGCGATCGTAGAGGTCCTCCCGGATCATCACGTTCGCCATGGCGGACATCATGGCCGCGTCGGTGCCGGGCCGGATGGGGATCCACTCGTCGGCCAGTCCCACCGCCGACAGGGTCTTTCGGGGGTCGATGGCGACGACCCGCGTGCCGGCCTCGCGCGCTTTCTTCACGAACCACGCGGAGTTCGTGCCGTCGATCATCTCCGCCGGGTTCCACCCCCACATCAACAGGTAGCGCGTGTTGACCCAGTCCTGACGTTGATTTCCGGTGATGCGCGTGCCGTAGACCGTGGGCGTCGCGCGGTTCGTGCAGGCCCAGGAGTAGCTGTTTTCCGTGCCGAGGCAGCCGCCCGCGAGATTGAGCAGGCGACGGGCGAGGGGGGAGCCGTTGGTGTTGCTGTAGGCGCCGGTGCCGTAGGGGATGAAGAGGGCGCCGGGGCCGTAGGTGTCCCGAACGCGACGGATCTCGGCAGCCACGCGGTCGAGGGCCTCGTCCCAGCCGATCCGCTCGAACCGCCCTTCCCCGCGCGGGCCCACGCGCACGAGCGGATGGGTCAGCCGATCGGGGTGGTACTGCCGCTTCAGATAGGCCCGCCCCCGCGCGCAGGCCACGAGCCGGGGCCGGGAGAAATCGTCGGTCCGGTCGTCGGTGTCGAGGCGCACGATTCGCCCGTCCTCGACCACCGCCGTGAGCAGGCAGCGGCCGCCGCAGTTGTGCGCAGGACAGGAGGTGCGGATCCGCAAGGGTTGACTCCCCGGGTGAGAAAACAGCTTGGATAGACTATCCAATTCCGACCTACCGTGCCGGGCCCGATTGGTCGGAATTCGGCCGGGGGTTGCGCTTCATCATGCATAACCATAATATGTATGCATGATGAAGCGCACGACCATCATGCTGCCTCACGACCTCCGTGCCGACGTGGGTCGTCGGGCCGAAGAGCTGGGGATCTCCATGGGAGAGTACATTCGCCGGAGTCTGAGGAGTTCCCTCACCCAGGTCGTGGCCGAGCGGGAGGCGGAGGATTCGCTCCTCTCGGATCGAGCGGTCTTCGAGGGCCTCGCGCCTGTCGACCTCGCCGAGCACCATGATGTCCACCTCTACGGTGATCCCGAGTGATCTTCATCGACACCGGCCCCTTTCTTGCTCGATGTGTGACCCGCGATCAATACCACCAGGCCGCTCTCCTGGCCTGGGACCGGATCTCGAAGGAGCGGCCCCCTCTCCTGACGAGCAACTTCGTCCTCGACGAGACCTTCACGCTGCTCGGTCGGATCGCCGGACACCGCTTCGCCGCGGAGAGGGCCCGGGCCATCTACTCCTCCTCCTCCCTGGAGATTCTTCGCCCCGGCCGCCAGGAGGAACTCGAGGCCCTCGATCTGTTCGCGAAGTTCGCCGACCAGAAGGTCAGCTTCACCGACTGCATCTCCTTCGCCCTGATGCGTCGAAGGGCCGTCCGCCGAGCCTTCACCTTCGATCGTCACTTCGAGGTGGCCGGCTTCGTGCGGTGGCCTTCGGAGGGGTGAATTCCGACCTACCGTGCCGGGCCCAATTGGTCGGAATAGGCGGTCGGGACCGCGCGCGACCGCGGCTTACTCCCTCAGCCCCACCCCCTTGATCATCTGTCGGATGCGGGGGGCCAGGCAGGTGCTCTCGAAGGTCTTCAGCAGCGCCGCCCAGGCGGCCACCGCCTTCTTCGGCTGGTTGACCATGGCGATCACCTGGTCCTCCGTCGAGAGGATCTTCCTCTCGCCCTTTATCGCGTCCTTCAAGGCCTTGTCGCGCTTCCAGGCTTTCGCCGCCGTAGCGATCGCCTCCGCGCCGGGGATGTCCTTCGCGGACTTCGCGTACTTCGTGAGGAACGACTGGGCGGCCGTCGGATAGCCCTGGTCGCGGATCTTCTCGGCGCGGCCGACCGCCCCCGCCACCGCGGCCTCGATTTCCGCGCGCAGCTTCGCCCCGGCCTCGCCGTGACTGTCGGCCTCCTTGAAGGCGTCCCCCGGTTTGTCCGCGGCGAGCAGGGCCGCGGCCTTGCCGAGGTCGCGGCGGGAGCGGTGCGGTGAGACCAGCGGCCGGGTGATCTCCTCCCACAGCGGGATGTAGTACGCCGGGTCGTACCAGTCGGCCAGGCCGGCCTTCACCGAGCGGTAGCCGTAGTTGTGGGTGGTGGCGAACTCGCCGGGGTAGAGCCCGAAGTGGAGGTGCGCGTAGTGGCCGCCGTTCTCGATGGAGTAACCGAGGCCCATCGTCCCGATGAGCTGGCCGCACTCAACCTTGTCGCCGCCCTTCACGAAGATGGTGTCCCCGCCGTGCATGTAGACCGCGTTCACGACCCGCTTGGCGCCGAGGTGATGCTGGACGACGATCTCCGTGCCCATGTCGCTGCCGGTGTAGACGAACTTCACCACACCCGGCGCCAGCGCGTAGTAGCCGGCGCCGTCGAGACATGCTCCACAGTCGAGTCCGGTGTGGTAGGTGGTGTCCCCGCCTCGCAGATTGGCGAACGGCTGCAGCGACAGCCCGGAGCGCGCTTCCTCACCGAAGAGGATGATCGGCGCGGTCCAGGGGCCCTCGGGCAGCTTCGAGGCGGAGGAGCCGCCACCCTCCGAGATGCCCTTTTTCGTGTAGCCCGGCGCTACCTTCGAAACCGTGGGCATCCCGCTCAGAAACGGCGAGATCGTCAGGCCGTCCGGTCGCCTTTCCGTGTGTTCCCGGTAGACCTGGCGCACCAGGAGCTTCCCCGCGAGTCGGCTCTCGAGAGCGGTGAGTGCCGAGACCACGTGGGGGTTCGTCTCGGCGTCGAGGGCATCGGCCACGATCGCCTGCGGGTCGCCCTCGATCAGGCCGGCAGCCCTCGGGCTCCACAGCTTGATCAAGGTGATGGCCGCCTTCTCCCGAAGCCGGGGTGCCTTGTCGTTCAAGGCGGCGAAGGCCAGCGGCACGGCTTCGGCGGCGCCGTAGTACTCGAGGACGTGGAGCGCGCGATGCCGGATCTTCCAGTCGGCGTGGCTCGCCAGCCGGATGTAGAGCTCCCGAAGCTCCGGGTTCCGAAACCGCTTCACCGCCTCGATCTGGTCCGCGGCCGCCCCCGCCGCGTACGCCTCGATCAAGCGCGTCCGCTCCTCCGGGGAGGCCTTGATTATGGCGACGAGGGCCGGTGCCGCGGCCTCGATCAGCTTCGGCCCGTCTCCCGCGTTGGTGTCGGTGCCCCAGGGCTCCGCCGCGCCCGCCGGAGAACAGACCAGGAGGCAGGAAGTCAGCGTGAGGACGGCCGCCCATCCCCACCCGCAAAGTGCCTTCGGTATTCCCATGGGTACAAGGTAGCCACTGCCCCGTCGCAGCAGGTCAAAATGCCCGTCGTGGGCGCCGCGCCGTCGCCGCCGGAATCAAAAATCGACCAAATGGGCCCGGCACGGTAGGTCGGAATTCACTCCGCGGGGAGGGCCTCCAACGGAGCGAGCCGGCGCTCGCTGATCAGGTGGCGGGCGTACTCCGGGAGCATTTCCTTGGTCTGCATGTGGTTGGAGCCCCGGGGCATCGAGACCTCCAGGTAGTAGGTCTTACCCGGCTTGGCCTGCAGCCGGTGGTTCCCGGTGGTTTCCCCGGACGGGCGGGCGCCGGCGTCGAGGTAGTAGACCAGTTGCGTGATCACGCCGCGGCGTTCCCAGCAGAGGTAGTTGTCCCGGCCGAGCGCGCCGATCACCCTCTCGCCATTCACGACGAAGAGCCGCTTGTTCTCGGCGAAGATATCGCCGCCGCGCAGGATGTAGACCCTCGCCATCTCGGGGTTCTCGATGGCGACATTCATGTCCGGAGGGTCCACGAACTGCACCGAGGAGGTGGAGCAGCCGGCGACGAACATGAGGACGAGGAGGAGCGGGAGAACGACTCGAAGCTTCAGGGAAATGCCTCTCGTACCGGGACGGGTCGGTCGATCCCGCTTGTATCCGATCCCTTGGACGGCGGCAAGCGACCGGATCTTCCGGGCCCGACCGCGAACTACATCATCCCCAGTTCCAGCTTGGCCGCCTCGCTCATCAGCATCGGGGACCACTCGGGCTCCCAGACGATGTGAACGCGGGCCGCCGATACCCCCTCGACCGCCTCCACCGCCTCCCTGACCTCGACCGGCAGGGTCTCGGCCACGGGGCAGTTGGGGGAGGTCAGCGTCATCTCCACGTCCACCTCCGTCCCCGGCTGATAGGTGAATTTGTAGATCAGGCCGAGTTCGTAGATGTTCACCGGGATCTCCGGGTCGAACACCGTCCGAACCGCTGCGATCACGTCATCGTTGATCCGTTTCACTTCATCATCGCGATCCGTCATGCCTGATCCTCCGAACTGACCGGCTCGTTCTTCCCCTCGATTGCGGCGAGGAGAGTGTGCCAGGCGAGAGTGGCGCACTTCACCCGGAGCGGGAACTGGCGGACCCCGGCGAAGACCGCGAGCTTCCCCAGGCGGGTGTCGGTGCGGGCCTCGTCCTTCGTGACGAGATCGTGCAGCCGCTCGAAAAGTTCGCGGGTCTCTTCGAGCGTCAGTCCCTTGACCGCCTCGGTCATGAGCGAGGCGGAGGCCGTGGAGATGGCGCAGCCCTGACCGTCGAACCGGACTCCCGACAGCCGCCCGTTCTCGACATCGAGGTAGACGCTGCAGTGGTCCCCGCAAAGCGGATTGGCCCCCTCTGCGGTGCAATCCGCATGCTCCGGCTTGCCGAAGTTCCGGGGGCGCTTGCCGTGGTCCAGGATCATCTCCTGGTAGAGCTCTCGCAGTTCGTCACTCATCCGAGGAGTCTCCTCACTTCGTGAAGCGCTTCGATCAGTACGTCGATCTCCTCGCGGGTGTTGTAGACGGCCAGCGACGCGCGCGTGGTGGCCGGCACCCCGAAGAAGTCCATCACCGGCTGCGCGCAGTGATGCCCCGCGCGGACGGCCACGCCCTGCATGTCCATGACCGTGGCGATATCGTGGGGGTGGATGCCGTCCATGACGAAGGAGAGCACGCTGGTCTTCTCCTTCGCGGTGCCGATCAGCCGCAGGCCGGGGATGGTCTTAAGGGAGGCCGTGCCGTAGGCCAGGAGGTCGGTCTCGTGGGCCAGGACCCGCTCGAGGTCGAGGTTCGTCAGGTAGTCGAGGGCGGCGGCCAGGCCGATCGCTCCGGCGATGTTCGGCGTGCCGGCCTCGAACTTCGCCGGCGCCGGGGCGTAGGTCGTGCCCCTGAAACTCACCTTCTCGATCATGTCTCCGCCGCCCTGCCAGGGCGGCATGGCGTCGAGGTGTTCGCGCCGGCCGTAGAGCACGCCGATGCCGGTCGGTCCGTAGACCTTGTGGCCGGAGAAGGCGTAGAAGTCGGCGCCGAGCGCCTTCACGTCCACCGGCAGGTGATGCACCGCCTGCGCGCCGTCCACCACCACCGGGATGTCCCGCTCGTGCGCCGCGGCGATGATCTCGCGGATGGGGTTCACGGTCCCGAGGGCGTTGGAGACGTGGACCACTGAAACGAGCTTCGTCCGCGGCCCGAGCAGGGCGTTGAACTCCGGAAGGAGCAATTCGCCGCGGTCGTTCATGGGAGCCGCGACCACGCTCGCTCCGACCCGCTCGGCGAGCATCTGCCACGGGACGATGTTGCTGTGGTGCTCCATGTGGGTGACGAGGATCTCGTCGCCCGCGCCGACCCGCATGGCCCCGAAGCTGTTCGCCACGAGGTTGATCGCCTCGGTGGCGCCGCGCGTGAAGATGATCTCGCTTTCAAAGGGGGCGTTCAGAAACCGCGCCGCGGTCTTCCTCGCTCCCTCGTAGGCCAGCGTGGCCCGCTCCGAGAGATCGTGGACGCCGCGGTGAACGTTCGCGTTGCTCATCCGGTAGAAGTCGCGGACCGCCTCGATCACCGCGGTCGGCTTCTGCGTGGTCGCCGCGTTGTCGAGATAGACGAGGGGCTTGCCGCGCGCCTTCCCGGCGAGGATGGGGAAGTCCCGGCGGATCGCTTCGATGTCCAGGCCCTTTGCGGTCGCGGTCGTCATGCCGAGAGCCACCCGTCCAGCAGACCTTCCGCGAACTCGCGAATCCCGTCCTCCAAAATGGCCGCGAGGACGTCGGCGGCGAACGCCCGGACCAGCAGCAACCGGGCCTCATCGGGGCCGATGCCGCGAGAACGCAGGTAGAACATGGAGTCCGGGTCGAGGCTGCCCACGGTCGCCCCGTGGGAGCAGCTGACATCGTCGGCGTCGATCAGGAGCTGCGGTCGGGTGTGCGCCTGCGCGGTTTCGGACAGCAGAAGATTCCGGTTCTGCTGCTCGGCGACGGTCTGCTGCGCGTCGGGGCGGACGATGACCAGGCCGTTGAACACGCCGCGGGCGTGGCCGTCGAGGACGCCGCGGTAGACCTGGCTGCTGCGGCAACCCGGCACCGCGTGATCCACCAGCGTGAGCTGGTCGGCGAGCTGCCGGTCGCGACCCAGGTAGACCCCCGAGAGGTCGCACTCCGCTCCCCGGCCGGCGAGCGTGACGCGCATCTCGGTGCGTCCGGTCCCGGCTCCACAGGCGAAGGAGTGATGCGTGAAGTGGCCGCCCGCCCCGACCGTGACCTCCACCGAAGAGAGGTGATCCGTGGCCGGCCCTTCCTCCTGGAACTTGCCATGATGGACCGTGGCGTTCTCGCCCACCTCGATCTCGGTGACCACGTTCACCACGGCCTCGGCGGCGCGGCCGAGGTAGTGCTCGATGACCCGGAGGCGGCTGCCGCCCTCGGCCCGGATCCGGTTCCGAAGATGGATCGCCCGCCCGGACGCCGCCTCGGTGGTGACGAAGACGAGGTGCACCAGGCGTTCGGGGGCCGTGTCGGCGTCGAGGGTGACCAGCGCGCCGTCCTCCATGAAGGCGGTGTTCAGGGCGGTGAGACTGCGGCTCCCTGTGGGGGAGATGCCGGAAATCCACTCCGGCACGGCCGCGCCGTCTTCCGCCCACGTCTCTTGAAGGGACTGCATCGAGAGGCCCGCGGGGAGATCCGCGAGGGTCGACGCTTTCCGGTCCAGGCGGCCGTCCGTGAAGACGACGCGGAGCTCGTTCTCGGCGAGCCGGGGCAGGTCGGCGAGGGGCGCGGCGGGCTCCTTCGCGGCGGGGGCGAGCCCGGGCTTCCGGGAGAAGATCGACTCCACCGGGGTGTGCTTGAAGTCCTCGTCGCGACGGCTCGGCAGCCCGGTCTCCTGAAAGCGGTCGATCGCTTCCCGGCGCAGGCCGGAGAGCCAGGCGGGCTCGTCCGTGGCGATGCGCGCGTCGAAGGAGTCGAGCAGGTAGGCGGCGGCCTCAGACATGCGAGCCACCCATGGCGAGCGCCTCTGCCTCGAGCCACTCGTAGCCGCGCTCTTCGACTTCCTTCGCCAGTTCGGGGCCGCCGGTGCGGACGATCCGGCCGTTCATCAGCACGTGGGTGACATCCGGCACCAGGTAGTCGAGCAGGCGCTGGTAGTGCGTGATGACGAGCATGGCGCGCCCGGGGCTGCGGAGCGCGTTGACCCCCTCGGCCACGATGCGGAGGGCGTCGATGTCGAGGCCCGAGTCCGTCTCGTCGAGGATGCAGAGCCGGGGCTCGAGGAGCGCCATCTGGAAGATCTCGTTGCGCTTCTTCTCGCCGCCGGAGAAGCCCTCGTTCACCGCACGGTGCAGGAACTTCTCGTCCATCTTGACGAGCTTCAGGCGCTCCCGGGCCAGGGTCAGGAAGTCCATGGCGTCGATCTCGGACTCACCGTGGTGGGTGCGGATCGCGTTCAACGCGGCACGCAGGAGATAGGCGTTGCTGACGCCGGGGATGGAGACCGGGTACTGCAGCGCCAGGAAAACGCCCTCCCGGGCCCGCTCCTCGACCGAGAGCTCGAGCAGGTCCCGGCCCGCGAGCAGCACCTCGCCGTCGGTCACCTCGTAGTCGTCGTGGCCGGCGAGCACGTTGGAGAGGGTGGACTTGCCGGAGCCGTTCGGCCCCATGATGGCGTGGACCTCGCCCGCGCCCACCGCGAGGTCGATCCCCTTGAGAATCTCGGTGCCCTCGGCGCCCGCGTGCAGGTTGTTGATTTGAAGCATGGCGTTCTCTCTTTCCGGGGTGATCATCCGACCGAGCCTTCGAGGACGATGCCCAG
>SWCD01023553.1_pt1 | contig 24483 bp, 23 predicted proteins | sample 4693011 | NCBI WGS metagenome assembly SWCD01 (sample SAMN10267278, study PRJNA491770) | bioreactor metagenome | isolation source: DHS bioreactor inoculated with marine | place: Japan: Omine Ridge, Nankai Trough | reverse complement strand
CGACATTAAAAATCGAACTGATAGCGCAAGACGGTGTTACCGTGGTCGGTTATCAGTCATGGCCGTTGAAGGTTTCAGCCAGTAGTCCGTCACAGCTGGATGCGCGCATGCTTAAAGCTGTAGATAAAAAGTTGAAGCAGGAGCTGTTAAAAAGCGTTCTTGAGTTTGCAACATAATATAAAATCATTATCATAGAAAACAGTATATTACATATGGTTTTGACAGGGAGGCGTAAAACCTCTGGAACACGGCTGATAGCTGCATTTATGGTGGTTTGTATTTAGAGCTGTGTGATGTGTGCATGTTCAGGCCGGCACATATCCGGGATTTCATTTCTACGTATTACATGTAGGTAAGCTATGTATTGTGATTTGTCCACATCTATCTTTCCCCGCAAAGCGAACACTAAACCGTTTCCGCTTGTTTCAGTTTTCTGTTTCCTGTCGATACCTGAAACTGTCTTTACAGCTGATGTGGTAGAGGTGAAAAATCAGCAGGGCGTTCAACGCGAGTAAACCTCATGGGTGCAAAGAAAGGTTTATACTGGCACTTCTTAAGCATCATCATACCGCTTGTCATATTTGTTTTTATTGCCTTGATCGGACTCTATGAGTGGATGAATTACAATAAAGATAAGGCAGAACTCATCTACAAGCTCGATAATCTCGCTTCAACTTACTCATCGATGCTGGCCAAATCCGTTGCCAGTAAAAACATTAATGATCTGCAACTTCATAATACGTCTCTGATTGCTGATTCTGATGTTGCCTTCATCATAGTAAAAAATACCGCCGGTGAAATATTGGCGCGCTATGGTGATGTCAACGATGATCTGTCATTGCAACGAACTGTGTCTGTAGATTATTTACTCGATGACAGGTTCGAAAAAGTAGGTGAGTTCACCCTTGGTTTATCGACACAGAACATCATAGATAAATTCGTCGATCGGGTTAAGTATGAATCTGTGATGTTGGTCTCGCTCATCGTTATCGTTTTATTTGCGGTAAGACTGGGTTATGTGGAGGCTATCGGTAAACCACTTGAAGCATTGATCGATTCGATCGATTATTTTAAGAAAAATCGCAAACACATCGATGTCGAATATAAACATGATGATGAACTGGGTGCGGTGATAACACGTTTTAATGATATGCAGGTGCATCAACTAGCCATCCAGCAGGAACTGAAAAAACAGCATTTCTCTCTGGAGAATATCGTCGCTGAGAGGACGCAGGAGCTAGAGCGTGAGCTCAATAAACATGCGGAGACCTCATCAAAGTTATATAATGAAAAACAGCGTGCACAGATCACCATTAATTCGATTTCGGATTCGGTGATCACTACGGATGTGAACGGCATGATTGAGTTTATGAACCCTGCGGCTTACAAGTTGCTCGATTATAAAAAAGGTTTTGTGGATGGAAAGTATTTTTCAGAAATATTTCATCTGCTCAGTATCGAGTCACGTGACCCTGTGACTGATCTGGTGACCTGGTGTCTTGAATCAGAAAACAAAAGCTGTCCGCCTATCGAGTTTTATCTGAAGCTCGATTCTGGCAACGAATATATCGTCGAAGCGATACTGTCCGGCCTGTTTGATGTAAAAGGCAAGGCCAATGGTGTGGTGATCCTGATACGTGATATCACTACTTCAAAAAAACGCAGTAACGAACTTTCCTATCTGGCACAGCATGATATGTTGACCGGGCTGGTCAACCGCCGTGAGTTTGAGTCACGGATGGAAAGGTTGTTGGAAGATTCGCATTTGAATGACCGCCAGCATGTCATGTTTTATCTGGATCTTGATCATTTTAAGATAGTGAACGATGAATGTGGTCATGCGGCGGGTGATAAAGTATTGAAGTTGCTGGCTGAAGAATTTAAAAATCACCTGCGTAAAGATGACTGTATAGGCCGGCTTGGTGGTGATGAGTTCGGGGTATTGCTGGTAAACTGTAGCCTGAAAAGTGCGCAGTTAGTGGCTGAGAAAATGCGCCAGGATATCGATGATTTTGCGTTTGAATGGGAGGGGCGGTGTTTCAAACTCGGTGTAAGTATCGGTGTCGTCGCTATCACGCCACATGCAGATTCGATCGAGAGCATGATGGAACAGGCCGATACCAGCTGCTATAAGGCCAAGCAGAAAGGTCGCAATCAGATCCACCTGCATACCGTCAGTTAATCCAGATACTTCGTGCATCCCACTGCTCTGTATGGGGTTGTTGCGTTAGCATCTACTAATGTAAAATCAAACCTTTATATTTATAGTCTCTGCCCCCATAGTGATAATTCGACACAAGCTGTTGAACAGCGCAAGAAAAAAATGGTCGAAACGGAAAGCGTGCTGCTAGAAGGTTTTTGAGATTTGTAAACCAACCAGACTGAAATTTATTATTTATAAAAATGATTCACGATTTAGAAAATTTAACAGCTTTGTCCTACACTGAAGATAAGGCATTGGGTGATCTCATTAAAGATGGTTACACCGTTGTCGATAGTACAGGTGACGATGACTGGGATCATGATTACGATAGTGGCCTGGCGGTTGAGGAAGAAAAACCGAAACTGAAGCCGCCAAAGCAATACAAAGTTATCGTGAACAATGATGATTATACGCCGATGGAATTTGTAGTGCAGGTGTTGATGACGTTCTTTGCGATGGATAATGCAAAAGCAACACGTGTGATGATGTCAGTGCATACTAAAGGCAAGGGCATCTGTGGGACGTTTAGTCACGAGATCGCTGAGACAAAAGTGGATCAGGTAAATGAGTTTTCACGCGTGAACCAGCATCCTCTGATGTGTACCATGGAAGAAGCTTGAACTTTTTAAGGAGCGTCAGAACAAATAATATTAATGGTAAAAAATAAGGTAGCGCCATGTTGAGTAAAGAACTTGAAGCATCGTTGAATAACGCATTTAATGAAGCCAGAGAAAAAAGGCATGAATATATAACGGTAGAGCATCTGCTGCTTTCGCTACTGGATAACAATAGTGCCAACGTCGTATTGCAGGCCTGCGGTACGGATCTGAATCTGCTCGGCATCGAACTCAAAGAATATCTCGATAATAATACCCCCGTGTTCGGCGATGTTGTCGCCGGCGAAGTGCAGCCGACGTTGGGTTTTCAGCGTGTGCTGCAACGCGCGGTTTTCCACGTACAATCTTCCGGCAAAAAAGAAGTGGTCGGTGCCAACGTGCTGGTCGCTATGTTCGGCGAGCAGGAATCACAGGCTGTATATCTACTGAATCAACAGAATGTTAATCGCCTGGACGTGGTTAATTACATATCTCACGGCATCACCAAAGTGCCGAATGAGGCCGAAAAACTGGAAGATCATTCCGAGCAAACCTCGACACAGGATGCAGAATCACAGCCGTTGGAAAATTACACCACCAATCTAAACCAGCGCGCCATGCAGGGCCTGATCGATCCGCTGATCGGTCGTGATGACGAAGTTGAAAGAACGGTGCAGATATTATGCCGCCGCCGCAAAAACAATCCTTTGCTGGTTGGTGAAGCCGGTGTCGGCAAGACCGCGCTGGCAGAAGGTCTGGCAAAACGTATCGTCGACAAAGAAGTGCCCGAGGTTTTACTGGATGGCACGATCTTTTCACTGGATCTGGGTTCACTGGTCGCGGGCACCAAGTATCGCGGTGATTTTGAGAAACGCCTGAAAGGTGTTTTAAAACAGTTAAAGCAACGCCCGGGTGCCGTTTTGTTTATCGATGAGATCCACACCATCATCGGTGCCGGTTCAGCTTCTGGTGGCGTGATGGATGCGTCTAATTTAATCAAACCAATGCTGGCCAACGGCGAACTGAAATGTATCGGTTCGACCACCTATGCAGAATACCGGAGCGTGTTCGAAAAAGATCATGCGCTGGCACGCCGTTTTCAGAAGATCGATATCGAAGAGCCAAACGTCAGTGAGACCGTTGATATATTGAAAGGCCTGAAAACCCGTTTCGAAGAACATCATGACGTGAAATACAGCAACAACGCATTACGCGCCGCTGTTGAACTTTCGCAGCGTTATATCATGGATCGTTTCCTGCCGGACAAGGCCATCGATGTGATCGATGAAGCCGGTGCGCAGAGACAGTTGCAGGCGAGTACTGGCAAACCGAATAAAAAATCTATCAGCGTGCATGATATCGAAAACATCATTGCCAAGATCGCACGCATTCCGGCGAAAACCGTGTCGACTTCGGATACCGATGCGCTGAAAAACCTGGAACGCGATCTGAAGATGGTCGTGTTCGGTCAGGACGATGCTATCAGCACCCTGGCGACGGCTATCCGCATGTCACGCTCTGGTCTGGGTGAACCTGAGAAACCCATCGGCTCATTCCTGTTTGCCGGCCCTACCGGTGTTGGTAAGACCGAGGTGAGCAAACAACTCGCCAGCATCATGGGTATCGAGCTGTTGCGTTTTGATATGTCTGAATACATGGAGCGCCACACCGTGTCACGCCTGATCGGTGCGCCGCCGGGTTATGTCGGTTTTGATGATGGCGGTCTGCTGACCGAAGCGGTCAACAAACATCCGCATTGTGTGCTGCTGCTAGACGAGATCGAAAAAGCGCACCCGGAAGTGTTTAATATCCTGTTGCAGATCATGGACCACGGCACGCTGACCGACAGCAATGGTCGCAAGACAGATTTCAGAAATGTCATCCTGGTGATGACCAGTAATGCCGGCGCGCAGTTGATGTCTCGCCGTTCAATGGGTTTCACCGAACAGCAGAACGAGCTCGATGGTCTGGAAGAAATCAAGAAAATGTTTACCCCGGAATTCAGAAACCGTCTGGACTCCATCGTGAACTTCGGCCCGCTTGACGCGCATACTTTATCGAACGTGGTCGATAAATTCCTGGTCGCACTGGAACTGCAACTGAACGAGAAGAAAGTCACCATCGATGTCGACAAGGCAGCACGTCAGCTGCTGGCAGAAAAAGGTTATGATCCGAAGATGGGTGCCAGACCGATGGCGCGTGTCATTCAGGAGCTGCTGAAGAAACCGCTGGCCAATGATCTGTTATTCGGTGATCTGAGCAAAGGCGGTCACGTGAATGTCACTGTGTCGGAAGATAACGAGATTGCTGTCGAGATAGCGTCTGAAACGGTGAAAGCCTGAGTCTGCCTCGAACCCCGGGGTCAGAGACACGCCTGTCTCTGACCCCTATAAAAAAAGGCCGCTGATAAAACTATCAGCGGCCTTTTTTATGTTCGTGGTAAATGGAAATTACTTGGCGCGATAAATGATGCGGCCTTTTTCCAGATCGTAAGGCGTCAGTTCAACCGTCACTGCGTCACCGGTCATGATGCGGATATAGTGTTTGCGCATCTTTCCGGAAATGTGCGCGATCACGGTGTGACCGTTTTCCAGTTCGACGCGGAACATAGTGTTCGGTAAGGTCTCAGTGACCGTGCCTTCCATCTGTATTGCTTCTTCTTTAGCCATAAATAATAGTGTAGTTGAAAAAAATTTGGTTGAGTAAAGTAAAGTAAGCAGAATGATTCCAGAAAAATAACCGGAGTACACAAGGCTGACTTTTAATAACGATGCGCAATTATCGTTATTTTGAGATGAATCGCAAGTTATTTATGAACTTTTCCTGATTTAGTTCAGGATCTAATCCAGATTGTTTCTGAATTATTTTTGCGAAGCGGCAGTTTTTTCGGCTGAAACCGGTGGTGCCGGGTTGCCATCTTTGGGCAGCATGAAGATCGGATCGATCAGCGCCTGGTTGGCAAATACCGCAAAATGCAGATGCGGCCCGGTGACGCGGCCGGTCTGTCCGACTTCGCCGATGATATCTCCCTGCTTGACAACATCACCGGGTTTGACGGTAATCTTGCTCAGATGAGCATACAGGCTGATGATGCCCTGGCCGTGGTCGATATAGATCATATTGCCACTGAAAAAGAAATTACCGGCATCCAGCACGGTGCCGTTTGCGGCTGCTTTGATCGGTGTACCTTCGCTGGCGGCGATGTCGAGGCCGCTATGTGGCCGGCGTTCCTGCTCATTGAAAAAACGCCTCAGGCCGAAGATGCTGCTGATGCGACCAGTGACCGGCCAGATGAATTCTACCTCGGGTTCGCTCTCGCTAAATTGTTTCCTGGCTTTTGTTTTACGTTTTCTTTCGCTGGCGATACGTTTGCTGTCTTCGGCGTTAGGGTTGACCTTGCGTTTGTTTTTGATGGTGAGATGCTGCTCGTCATATTTTTTATATTTGATCGTAATTTTTGTGTTCAGGCTAAGTCCGTTTGCATGCTGTATTGAAAATTCGTAGTCGCCGGGTTTGCTGGTAAGGTCGATGCCTGCCATTGCGAACCAGGTGCTTTTATGAGGAAACACCGCGACACGTTTGTTATTAAAATAAATTTTTGTGCCGGTTTTGTAATTTGGCAGCTGCAGCAGTGCGATACCACCGGGAACCAGTGCCTGTTCGGGTAAAGCATGTGCTGCAAAGCCGTACAAAAACGTTAGTAAAAAAAGGCCGGTGCGGGTGAAGAAATGAAAATGTCTGGTCATGAGATTTTGTTGTTAGCTGGTTTTTTGTAGCAATCTATTAAGGTGTATCTAATTAATTCGTAAAATCGTGTCTTGTATTCTAAATATTTAGCGTCCGCATTGCGAATGTCCTTAAATAATAAAACGCCTAAGTGAATTCTCAGTGTAAAATGCAGGTCAACGGAAATCAATACTGATCAACCACTATTTGTCTATTATGACCGCGCGAAAACTGTCCAGACGCTCACAAGCACTTAGCCCGTTCCACGTGATGGATATTCTTGCGCAGGCAAAAACTTTAAGTCAGCAGGGAAAAACTATTTACCACCTGGAAATCGGTGAGCCGGATTTCGCCACCGCAGAACCCATCATCGAAGCCGGTATCGAAGCGCTCAGGCAATATAAAACACACTACACGCCGGCGCTGGGACTGCCGGAGCTGCGTCATGCCATCGCCGGGTATTACGACAGAAAATTTTCGCTGAGCATCGACCCGCAACGTATCATCATCACGCCGGGTGCGTCAGGTGCCCTGCAGCTTGCGCTGACCTGTCTGCTGGATGCCGGGGACAATGTGTTGCTGGCCGATCCGGGTTATCCCTGCAATCAGAACATCGCGCAGGTACTTGCAGCGGAAGCCATCGCGATTCCGGTCGATGCGGAAAGTCATTATCAGCTTGATGCAAAGTCCACCGCGCAACACTGGAACGGCCGAACCCGTGCGGCGATGGTAGCGACGCCATCGAATCCGACTGGCACGATTTTGCCGAAAGCGCAGTTGGCCGCCCTGTCGCAGTTTGTCGAACGCAAGCAGGGCCAGCTCATCGTCGATGAAATATATCAGGGCCTGGTCTACGAAAACGAAGATTACACCGCACTGGAAATTTCTGACGAATGTTTTGTTATTAACAGTTTTTCAAAATATTTCGGCATGACCGGCTGGCGACTGGGCTGGATGGTGGTGCCGGAATTTTATGTGGACGCGATCGATCGCATCGCACAGAATATCTTTCTGGCAGCGCCGACCGTGTCACAGCATGCGGCACTGGCCGCGTTAAAAACCGATACACAGGTCTTGCTGGATGCACGCCGGGATGAATTTAAGCAGCGTCGTGATTTTTTACTGCCCGCTCTGGAGCAACTGGGTTTTGATATCGCGGTAAAACCGCAGGGTGCTTTTTACATCTACGCAAACTGCGAAAAATTTACCGACGACAGTTTTCGCTGGGTAAAAAAATTATTAGACGAGCAGGGCGTGGCATTGACACCGGGCATCGATTTTGGAATACATCAGGCGAACATACACTGTCGTTTTGCTTACACGCAATCGCTGGAAATACTGGAGCAGGCAGTTGATAAGATTGATGCTTTCACCCACAGATAAAAATCAACCAAAAAATATATAGCTGAAAACATGATTGGAAATATAAAAAAAATGCAGGCCGTGCCGGGTGCACCTGAAGGCGATCAACCGGTGCAGTACCTGTTGCCGATCGGTGATGAACTGGTGCCGATGAACGAACATATCGGCCAGACCATCAAACTTCATTATAAAGATGAGATCAACTGCGTCGCCTGTGGACGCAATACCAAAAAAAGTTTCGCTCAGGGGCACTGTTATCCCTGTTTTCGCAGCCTGGCTTCCTGTGACATGTGCATCATGAAACCTGAAACCTGCCATTACGCCGAGGGCAGTTGCCGTGAGCCGGCGTGGGGCGAAGCTAACTGCTTCATCCCGCATTACGTTTATCTGGCAAATTCATCCGGCATCAAAGTGGGCATCACCCGGGGCACGCAGATTCCGACGCGCTGGATCGATCAGGGCGCGGCTCAGGCATTGCCCATCTTTCAGGTGGCGAATCGCCTGCAGTCGGGATTGTTAGAGGTGGTTTTGAAAAAACATGTCTCTGACCGAACCGACTGGCGCAAGATGCTTAAAGCTGATGCAGAGTCGCTGGACTTGAAAACGATACGTGATGAGTTGCTGGCCAAATGCGCAACGGAGATTACCGAGATTAAAAACGTGCAGGGTGAGGGCGAGATCATCGCCATTGATGAAGACGTGGTCGAAATAAAATTCCCGATATCCGAGTATCCTGAAAAGATCAAGTCGCTTAATTTTGATAAACAGGCAGAGATAGAAGGCAAGTTGATGGGTATCAAAGGCCAGTATCTGATCCTGGATAACGGTGTGTTAAATATCCGCAAATTTACCGGGTATAACATTCAGCTCGATTTTATATAGTATATGTTTTTATAATGTACGATTGTTCGCTATTGTGAACCTTGAGAAATTTTTCTCTCGCAGAGACGCAAAGAGCGCAAAGAAGAATTGAATGATATTTGTATTCCTTTGCGAGCTTTGCGTCTCTGCGAGAAAATTGTTTTTGAATTAGTCGTTGCCTGTTAAGCTGGTCATCGAGTAACGCTGGAAATTTAATGAGGAAAGCCCCATCAGTATCCGTGAAGATATAAAGTGCGTATTTGACCGTGATCCGGCGGCCAGGAATGCCTGGGAGGTCCTGACCTGTTATCCCGGGCTTCATGCCCTGATCCTGCATCGTCTGAACCATGCATTATGGAACATGGGGTTCAACTGGCTGGCTCGCTGGCTGGCGCATTTTTCACGCTGGTTGACCGGTATCGAAATTCATCCCGGTGCGACCATCGGCCGCCGGTTTTTTATCGACCACGGCATGGGCGTTGTCATCGGTGAGACCGCCGAGATCGGTGACGACTGCACCCTGTATCACGGCGTCACCTTAGGCGGCACCAGCTGGAAAGCTGGTAAACGTCATCCCACGTTGCTGGACAATGTGGTGGTCGGCGCGGGTGCGAAAGTGTTAGGCCCTATCACGCTGGAAGAAGGTGTGCGCGTCGGCTCCAACGCGGTGGTGACAAAAGATGTCGAGCAAGATTCCACTGTCGTTGGTGTGCCCGGGCGCGTCATCCATCATCATCTTTCTGAGGCCCAGCAAAAACGTGATGCTATCGCCCAGAAACTGGGCTTTGATGCCTACGGGGCAACCAGTGATGCCCCCGATCCGGTGGCCACCGCCATCAATAAAATGCTGGATCACATCCACGCCATGGATGAAAAAATGGAAGCCATGTGCGGTGCCCTGAAACAGTTTGGTGCGGAGATCGATGTCACCAATCTGCCCGATCTTGGTTCGTGCAGCCTTTCCAGCGGTACGCCAGATGAAGATGAGGAAGCCGAAAAAATCGAGACGAATTAGGCTGGCTGCCATTGTTGTTTCGTCTGGCCCACGCATTTTTAACCATTAATATTAGTAAGTTAGCTTTTTTTTCTATTCATTAAGTAATACCCGACTAAAATACTTGGTCTTATACTTGACTAATTTAGTCGGGATTAAGTAAAATTGCCTCCTAAGTAAACTATTTCCCTGTTTTGAGGGAGGCATTGATATGCGTTTGACCACAAAAGGACGTTATGCAGTAACCGCGGTACTCGATCTGGCTTTGCACCAGGACGGCGGCCCTGTTTCACTGGCCGCGATTTCGGAGCGCCAGGATATTTCCCTGTCTTACCTCGAGCAGCTTTTCGCCAAACTGCGCCGTAATGAAATCGTCAGTAGCACACGTGGCCCCGGTGGTGGTTATAAACTCACAAATAACGTGGATGAAGTTAGCGTGTCTGACATTATCCTTGCCGTTGATGAGAGTTGCAAAGTCGTCGATTGCGGTGACAGCACAGGCTGCCACGATGGTGCGTATCAGTGCCTGACCCACGATCTGTGGCAGGAGCTGAGTAACGAGATCCGCTCCTTCCTGGACGGCATTACATTATCCGAGATTATGGCGCAGCAAACGGTAAGTGAAGTAAAACAACGTCAGGACGAAGTTGTCAGCGCATAGTTTATATCGCTTATATTCATGGCAGTGTACCTCGATAACAATGCGACAACGGCTCTGGATGAAAAAGTTTTAGAGGCCATGCTGCCCTACATGGGGCAGGTAACCGGTAACCCGTCCAGCGTACATCGTTTCGGCCGTTTGCAGAAAGATGCGATTGAGCAGGCGCGTGAATCGGTTGCCCGGCTGGCAGGTGCCAGGGCAGAGCAGGTGGTTTTTACCAGCGGCGGCACCGAATCGAATAATTTGTTGCTGAATGGATTCAGCCGAAAAAACAACGTTGCACGGATTGCGCTGAGCGCGGTCGAGCACATGTCGCTGCTAGAGCCAGCGCAGCACCTGCTGCCAGAGGCGGACATTATCCCGGTGGATGAGAATGGTCTCGTCAATCCGGCTGACCTCGAGCAGGTGATAACAGAACAAACATCGTTGCTTTCGGTGATGAGCGCGAACAACGAAACCGGTGTGATACAGGATCTGGCGCCGCTGGTAGGTTTTGCCGTTGCGCGCGGTTGCTTTTTTCACACCGACGCGTCGCAGGCGGCGGGAAAAATCGCGCTGAATTTTGTCGACAGCGGCGTGCATGCGATGACCATCTCGGCGCATAAATTATACGGGCCGGTCGGTGTCGGTGCGCTGATTTTAGACAAGCGACTGCCGATGACAAAGATACAGTTTGGCGGTTCGCAGGAAAAAAACCTGCGCGCAGGAACAGAAAACGTGCCGGCAATCGTCGGCTTTGGCCGGGCCGCAGAACTGGCCGTGGCCGATCTGCAAACCACTGCTTCGCATGTACGCACGTTGCGCGATGCGCTGGAGGCAGGCCTGAAAGAATTTAGTTCGATAAGCATTTTTGCCGAACAGGCTGAACGTTTACCGAACACGGTACAGTTTGGCATCGAAGGATTCGATGGCGAAACCATGCTGATGCAGCTAGACAGAAAAGCGATTGCGGTATCAAGCGGTTCGGCATGCACCAGCGGTAAAACGGAGCCCAGCCATGTGTTAAAGGCAATGAAGGTTGCCAACGCACTGGCCAATTCCGCGATACGGGTAAGTTTTGGAAAGAATAATACGATGTCAGATGTTGAAAAATTGTTATCAGCATTGCGTGACATCATAGAAATAAATCAACAATCGTCAGTGATGATGGCTGCGACTGTTTAACTTGTAAGGTGAAAAAAGTGAGTGATCAAAAAGCCAAACCAATTTATTTAGACTACTCTGCGACCACGCCGATTGATCCGCGTGTGGTGACCGAGATGCTTAAATATATGGGGCCAGAAAGCAGTTTTGGCAATCCTGCATCACGCAGTCACAGTTTTGGCTGGACTGCAGAAGCTGCTGTTGAAACCGCACGTAAAAATGTGGCGGATCTGGTCGGCGCGAATCCGAAAGAGATTATTTTCACCTCCGGTGCCACCGAATCGGACAACCTGGCGATTAAGGGTGCTGCGCACTTTAACCATAAACGCGGCAAACACATCGTCACCTGTAAGACGGAACATAAAGCCGTGCTGGACAGCTGTCGCCAGTTAGAACGCGAAGGCTACGAGGTGACTTACCTCGATCCGATGTCAAACGGCCTGATCGACCTGAAAGTATTCGAAGATGCATTGCGTGATGACACTACACTGGTTTCCATCATGCACGTCAATAACGAGATCGGTGTCATCCAGGACATCGAAGCCATCGGCAAGATTTGCCGCGAAAGAAAAATTATTTTTCATGTGGATGCTGCGCAGAGTGCCGGCAAGGTCGAGATCAACCTGGAAGAACTGCCGGTCGACCTGATGAGTTTCTCCGCACACAAGATCTACGGCCCGAAAGGCGTCGGTGCATTATATGTGCAGAGAAAACCACGTGTACGCCTGGAAGCACAGATGCACGGCGGCGGTCATGAGCGCGGTATGCGTTCAGGTACGTTGGCGACGCACCAGATCGTCGGCATGGGTGAAGCATTCAGAATTGCCAGAGAAGAAATGGTCGAAGAAAACAAACGCCTGTTAAAACTACGCAACAGATTGTATGACGGCGTCAAAGACATGGAAGAGGTTTATGTCAATGGCGACCTTGATCAGCGCATCGCCGGTAACATCAACATCAGCTTTAACTACGTCGAAGGCGAAAGCCTGTTGATGGCGTTGAGTGACCTGGCGATCTCCAGCGGCAGTGCCTGTACCTCGGCCAGCCTGGAACCAAGTTATGTATTGCGCGCACTGGGCCGTAACGACGAACTGGCGCACAGCTCGATCCGCTTCACCATGGGCCGTTTCACCACGGAAGAAGAGATCGATCGTACCATCGAACTGGTACGCAAGGCAGTCGGGAAATTACGCGAACTGTCACCGTTGTGGGACATGTATAAAGAAGGTATCGATATCGATAGCATCGAGTGGGCAGCCCATTAGAAACAGAGTTATAAGTTTTAAGTTTTAGATGTTTTAACTTATAACTTACTACTTACAACTATATTTAAGGTAGAAGAGCATGGCATACGGCGAAAAAGTTTTAGATCATTATGAAAATCCACGCAACGTTGGCAGCTTCGAAAGTGCGGATAATATTGGCACTGGTATGGTCGGTGCGCCCGCCTGTGGCGACGTGATGAAGTTGCAGATAAAAGTGAATGATGAAGGTGTGATCGAAGATGCGGTATTTAAAACATACGGCTGTGGTAGTGCGATCGCATCGAGTTCGTTATTGACCGAGTGGGTAAAAGGCAAAACACTGGATGAAGCACAGGCGATCAAAAACACTGAGATCGCAGAAGAACTGGCATTACCACCGGTGAAAATACACTGTTCGGTACTTGCCGAAGATGCGATCAACGCAGCCGTGGCAGACTACAAACAGAAAAACAGCCAGGCTTGATTGGCCAGGCTTGATTCGATAAGAAAAGAGAGACGAAGATGGCAATCACATTAACAGAACCCGCAGCAGAACGAGTCAAAGCTTTTCTGGACAATCGTGGCAAAGGCGTTGGTCTGCGCCTGGGCGTAAAAACCATGGGCTGTTCCGGTATGTCATACGTGCTTGAATTTGTCGATGAGATAAATTCCGAAGACGAAGTGTTCGAAGATTCTGGCGTGAAAGTCATCGTCGATAAGAAGAGTCTGGTCTATCTCGACGGCACCGAACTGGATTACACTCGAGACGGATTAAATGAAGGCTTCAAGTTTAATAATCCGAAAGAAAAAGCAGCCTGTGGCTGCGGTGAAAGTTTCACTATTTAATTAAGCGTCCTTAATAAATATCTGTTGTGTCTAAAGAGATTCTTAACAGCAACTTCTTCGAGTTGTTTGAACTGCCTGTATCATATGAAGTGGATCTGAACCAGGTTCAGAAAAAATACATGGACTTGCAGAAACAGGTTCACCCGGACAAATTTGCGAACGCGTCCGACCGGGAAAAACGTCTGTCGATGCAACAGACATCATGGGTCAACGAAGCGCTGGCGACGTTAAAAGATCCGGTATTACGCGCCACTTATTTGTTAAAATTAAAAGGCACGGACATCAACCTGGAAAACGAGACCACGATGGACGCGGCTTTTCTGATGCAGCAACTTGAGATGCGTGAACGTCTGGAACACATCAAAAAAGAAGATGACCCGCTGGCAGCGCTCGACGCCATGGCGAAAGAATTAAAATTATCGAACAGTGACATGATGGCAAGTTTTTCTTCGTCTTACGAAGCAGGTCAGACTGACGAAGCACGTGAATGGATACGCAAGTTGCAGTTTATGCAGAAAGCAAAAAAAGAAATTGACACCTTGACCGCTGATATCGAAGACGAATTGATGGGTTAACAAATATAGGGCGGGCAAAATAACCTGTCCGCCCTACGAACAAGATAATTATTATGGCACTTTTACAGATAGCAGAACCCGGACAGGCAACCGCCGCGCACCAGCACAGACTGGCGGTCGGCATTGATCTGGGCACGACCAATTCGCTGGTGGCAACCGTGCGCAGTGGTGATGTCGATACCTTGCCGGATGAAGATGGCAGGCACCTGCTGCCTTCGATCGTGCATTATGCGGAAGACGAGATACTTGTCGGCGAAAAAGCGCAGCAGTGCAGTATCACTGATCCGTTGAACACCATCGTTTCGGTGAAACGTTTCATGGGTCGCGGCGCGGAAGATGTTTCAGTGGAAGACGCGCATTACTCTTATACGTTTGCGGAAACAGAAAGTGCTGTGCCGAGGATCAAAACCCGTGGCGGTGATGTCAGTGCGGTTGAAGTCTCTGCTGAAATTTTAAAGACATTAAAACAGCGCGCGATTAAAACCCTGGGTGATGAATTGAGCGGCGCGGTGATAACCGTGCCCGCATACTTCGACGATGCACAGCGCCAGGCAACCAAGGATGCGGCTAAGCTCGCCGATATAAAAGTGCTTCGCCTGTTGAATGAACCCACCGCAGCGGCGGTGGCCTACGGCCTGGATACCGGTAACGAAGGTGTCATCGCTGTTTATGACCTGGGTGGTGGTACTTTTGATATCTCCATCCTGCGCTTGAACAAAGGCGTGTTCGAGGTGCTTGCTACCGGCGGCGATAGCTCGCTGGGTGGTGATGATTTTGATTACGAGATCGCGCAGTGGATCATCGGGCAGGCAGATTTTTCCGCCGCGGATGAGCCGGCATTCAAACGCCTGATCATGCAGCAGGCACGAAGCGCGAAAGAAGCGCTGGCCGAACAGGAAAGTGTTGCGATAAATATCGAAACTGAAAATGGTTGGTGGCAGGGAACACTGGATCGCGAACAGTTAAAAGAACTGCTGACACCACTGGTGAAAAAAACATTGATGTCCTGCCGTCGTGCGTTGCGTGACGCCGATGTGGAAAATGCACATATTAATGAAGTGGTCATGGTCGGTGGCTCGACGCGCAGCCTCGCGGTACGCGAGATGGTGGCGGAATTTTTTGAATGCGAACCACTGACCAGCATCGACCCGGATAAAGTCGTCGCCACCGGCGCAGCTTTGCAGGCCGATGTGCTGGCTGGTAACAAACCCGACGACGAGATGTTATTGCTCGACGTGATCCCGTTATCATTAGGCATCGAGACTATGGGTGGTCTGATCGAAAAGATCATCCACCGTAATACCGCCATTCCTGTCGCCAAAGCACAGGACTTCACCACTTACAAAGATGGCCAGACCGCGATGGCGGTACACGTGTTGCAGGGCGAGCGCGAGCTGGTGACCGATTGCCGTTCACTGGCGCGTTTCGAACTACGTGGTTTTCCGCCGCAGGTCGCAGGTGCAGCGCGTATTCGTGTTACCTTTCAGGTCGATGCCGATGGTCTGTTGGTCGTCAGCGCGCGTGAAGAGAACAGCGGCGTCGAAGCCAGTGTCGATGTGAAACCGTCTTACGGACTCAGCGACAACGAGATCGAAACCATGTTGCGCGATTCCATCGAACACGCCGAAGATGATATGTTCTCGCGCAACCTGCGCGAACAACAGGTCGAAGCTGACCGTGTGTTAGAGGCACTCGATTCTGCACTGGCGGTCGATGGAGAGCAGTTGTTGTCAGAAGAAGAGATGGCGAAAATTCAAAGTGCGCGTCAGGCACTGGTTGAGAATAAAACCGCGTCCGATGTTGAAAGCATCAGAAAAGCCATCAAACAACTGGAAGCGGCGTGTGAAGATTATGTTGCTCGCCGCATGAATTCAAATATCAAAACGGCCATGCAGGGTCACTCAATTGAAGAATATGCTTCCGATAAAAAAACTGAAGCAGAGGAGTCGTAAACGTGCCACAAATTATTTTTTTACCGCATGAAGAATTATGCCCGGACGGCATGGTCATCGAAACTGAACCCGGTACCACCATCTGTGATGCCGCGTTGCAAAATCACATCGAGATCGAACACGCCTGCGAAAAGTCCTGTGCCTGTACCACCTGCCATGTGTATATCCGCGAAGGCATGGATTCGCTCAATGAGAACAGCGAAGAAGAAGATGACATGCTGGACAAGGCCTGGGGGCTGGATCCGGATTCACGCCTGAGCTGCCAGACCGTGGTCGGTGATGAGGACCTGGTGGTCGAGATACCAAAATATACCATCAACATGGTTTCTGAAAACCACTAGTCGAGAATTTGTCATGATTTTAAAATGGGTAGACAGTCTGGAGATCGCCATCGAACTGGATGAGATGTATCCTGATGTCGATCCAAAATTTGTCAATTTTGTCGATCTTCGCCAGTGGGTGATCGATCTGGAAGATTTTGATGATGATCCTGAACATTCAGGTGAGCGCATCCTGGAAGCCATTCAACTGGCGTGGATTGAAGAAAAAGAAGACTAAAAGATTAAAATTTGCCGCGAAGGACGCAAAGAACGCGAAAAAAATAAAAAAGCTTTTATTTGCGCTCTTTGCGTCCTTCGCGGCAAAAAAGTATTTAGCTTTTATCTATATTTGTCAGTGTTCATCTGCGGACAAAAAACAGGTTTCACCTCCCATAATCATGTAATATTTCCAGATGAGCGAAGTTCAGCAAAAAATTGAAACCAATCCCGGCTTGCCGGTTGCACTTAAATCCAGTGCGACCAATCTGCTGGGGCTGGATCGTGCTGGTCTGGAAGAATTTTTCGAGAGCATCGGTGAGAAAAAATTTCGCGCAACGCAGGTGATGAAATGGATTCATCAGTTGGGTGTCACCGATTTTCAGCAGATGAATAATCTTTCTAAAGATCTGCGAAATCAACTGGCTGAAACCAGCTGTGTGCAAAATTTGCAGGTGGCGAAAGATCAGCTCTCAAGCGATGGCACCCGCAAATGGTTGCTGCAATTGCCCGACGGTAATCACATCGAAGCGGTGTTTATCCCGGAAGATGACCGTGGCACGCTGTGTGTGTCCTCACAGGTCGGCTGTGCGCTGGATTGCAGTTTCTGTTCCACCGGGCGCCAGGGTTTCAACCGCAACCTGAGCACCGCCGAGATCATATCCCAGGTCTGGCTGGCAGCGCATTTGCTGGAAGAAGAAAAGAAACCCGGCCGTAAGATCACCAATGTGGTGATGATGGGCATGGGTGAACCTCTGTTGAATTTTGATAACACGGTCACCGCGGTGCGCATCATGATGGATGATTTTGCCTACGGTCTGAGCAAACGCCGTGTCACCGTCAGCACCGCCGGCGTGGTGCCGGCGATGGATCGGCTGGGTGACACCCTCGACATGCGCCTCGCAGTATCGTTGCACGCCACCAATGATACGCTACGCAACGAGCTGGTGCCGGTCAACAAAAAATACCCGCTGAAAGAATTGATGGCCGCATGCCGCCGTTTTATTGATAAACAAAATACACGTTCTAGAATAACCTTTGAATACGTGATGTTAGATGGTATCAACGACCACCCCGAGCACGCACGCGAGCTGATCAGATTATTAAAAGGCATACCGACGCTGATGAATTTGATACCATTCAATCCGTTCGAAGGTTCCGGTTATCGCACTTCGTCGAAAAAAGCGGTGACACGTTTTCGAGAGATACTGCATGCTTCAGGCATGACCACCGTGGTGCGGAAAACACGCGGCGAGGACATCGATGCCGCCTGTGGTCAGCTGGCCGGAAAAATCGAAGATAAAAGTCGTCGCCACCGACGTTTTGAAGAGCCCCGATTTGGGATGAAATAATCAATCGCTAAAGAAAGTACGATGATAATAATTATAAAAAGAATCTTCATTGCCATATCGTTTGCAGCATTTTTAGCGGGCTGTACGACATCCGCTGAAAAATCCGCTACCACCACAAAAAAAGCGTCCGAGCCAAACTATAAAGAAGCGGCAGAGTTAAATGTTCGCCTGGCCATCGGTTATATCGAGCGCAAGCAGTACAAGACCGCTAGAGATAAGCTGGAAAAATCCATCGAGCAAAATCCGGATTACCTCCCGTCTTATAAAACACTGGCCTACCTGTATGCCTTGCTGGGTCTGGCTGATAAAGCGGAAGAAAAATACCAGGAGGCGCTCGACCTGAAACCCGAAGATGCGGACCTGTCAAATAGCTATGGTGCATTTTTATGTTCGGTCGGAAAATATGACGAAGCTCAGGAAAGGCTGAGAGTGGCATACACAAATCCTTTTTATGAAACGCTTTATCTGGCAGAAAGTAATGCTGGTAGCTGTTACATAAAGCAGGATAAATACAAAAAAGCTGAAACCCTGTTAAGGGCATCACTTCGCAAAGCGCCGAAATTACCAGGTTCTTTGATTTCGATGGCCGAGATCGGTGTTAAGACCGAACGATACTTGATGGCGCGAGCTTACATCCAGCGTTATCACGCTGTTAGCCCTGCAACCCCTGCCAGTCTGTGGATCCAGATTCAGGCGGAAAAAAACCTGGGTGCGAAAGATCACTATATGAAATATGCACGTAAGCTGCTCCAGGACTTTCCTGATTCTGATGAAGCCGGTTGGGTAGAGGCGCAGGCGCGTAGTGAACAGCTTAGATGATAAGTCATTCAGATAATAGCGCGGACACTACCTCAAGCGACGAACCGGTGGATAACAATATCGATTTCGGCGGCCTGCTGGCTGATGCACGTAAAACCAAAAACTACACGGTCGACGAAGTAAGCAGATATTTAAAAATACCTGTTCGTACCATCGTTGCCCTGGAAGCGAACGATAGAGAAACATTGCCCGCGCCAACATATACCCAGGGTTATATCCGCGCCTATGCAAGATTTCTGGAAATATCAGAAGACGGGGTGCTGGCAGTGTATAGCCGCGCCGTGCCACATGACGATGTTAGTGATTTAAAACCTCGCTCAAATTTGCCCGATGAGGCGAGCAGCCAGTCACCGTTGATAAAAACCATTACTATTTTGCTGATTGTCGCGATCATTGCGGCCATCGGTTTTGGTGGTTTTCAGTACTATCAGAAAAAAGCCGGTGCTCTGGAAAATGAACTGGATGAGAGGCAGCAAAGTTTTACCGGTAATTCACTGAACTCTCCTGATCCGCATCGTTTGGACATCAAACAAAGCGCGCGCCTGACGGATGATGGCGACCTGGTCGTGAATAGACCTGGTTCTTTCGAGGGAACAGCCGACGCAGTCAGTGGAACGGAAGCGGCTGAGCGAGACGTGAGTGCATTGGCTGAAACGGTGACAGATGCAACTGAAGCCGACGAAACAAAAGCAGCCGCAGCACAGAGAAAAATGAGCACTGGTGCTGATGATAACGGCGACACCATAGAAATTTTCGCAGAAAATGGCTCCTGGGTGGAAGTTCGTGATGCCAACAAATCGCGTCTGCTTTATAATATGCTGCCTGTGGGCGGTAGCAGGGAGCTGGTAGGGCAAGCGCCATTCAGTGTCACCATGGGGAATGCAAAAACCACTCGCGTGGTAGTTAATGATATTGAGGTCGATGTGAGCGATTATATTCGCTCGACAAATATAGCGAGTTTTAAAGTTTCGACACAAGGGCAAGAAGTTATATTTCACTGATTTTCTGCGTGAAAATATTTGCAGGCGCTGCCGTTTGCTTTATTAAAATTCAACGATCTGACCCCATAATAATCAAATCAGTAGTTACAGTAATAAATGGCTAAATTAATCAAATCCATCCGTGGTATGCATGATGTCTTACCCGACGATAGCTTCCGCTGGCAGGCTTTTGAAACGGTCATCCGCCAGCTCATGACCAGCTATGGGTATAAAGAGATCCGTATGCCGCTGGTCGAGTCGACGGATTTATTCTGCCGTTCTATCGGTGAAGTCACCGATATCGTCGAGAAGGAAATGTACACCTTTGAAGACCGTAACGGCGACAGGCTGACACTGCGTCCGGAAGGCACCGCCAGTTGCGTGCGCGCCGGTATCCAGCATGGCCTGTTATACAATCAGGTTCAGCGCCTGTGGTACAGCGGCCCGATGTTTCGCCATGAACGCCCACAGAAGGGGCGTTATCGCCAGTTCCATCAGTTTGGTGCAGAAGTCTATGGTATCGATACGCCTGACATCGACGCCGAGCTGATCCTGATTGGCGCCAGGTTGTGGAAGCAGTTAGGGCTCACAGGCGTGCGGCTGGAGCTGAATACGCTGGGTTCGAACCAGACCCGGATCGAGTATAAACAGATACTGGTGGATTACTTAAATCAGCATCGCGAATTGCTTGATGAAGACAGCCTGCGCCGGCTGGAGAGCAACCCGCTGCGGGTGCTCGATAGCAAAAATCCGGCGATGAAAGAAATGCTGGATAATGCACCGGCATTGATCGATCATCTGGATGATGAGTCACGGCGGCAATTTGATAAACTGAAAGCCAGTTTAGATGCCATCGGCGTGGCATACACGATAAATCCACGGCTGGTTCGCGGCCTCGATTATTATTGTAAAACTGTTTTCGAATGGGTTACCGATGAGCTCGGCGCACAGGGTACAATATGCGCCGGCGGCCGCTACGATGGTCTGGTCGAACAGCTCGGAGGCAAAGCCACACCGGCGATCGGATTCGCCCTGGGCATGGAACGCATCCTGTCGTTGCTGGAATCACAACAACAGCAACAGCCCGACACCATCGATATCTATCTGCTGATGCTGGGCGAGGCGAGTGAAATTAAAGGCCTGCAACTGGCAGAAGAGATCAGAGAGCAGCTGCCGGATGTTAAGATGGTCACGCACTGTGGTGGCGGTTCGCTCAAGAGCCAGATGAAAAAAGCGGATAAAAGCGGCGCGAATATCGCCCTGATACTGGCAGAAGATGAACTAAAAAACGCGCAGGTGACGGTTAAATATCTGCGCGAGAAAAAACAGCAAGTAACGGTCGGCTTCGATGAGCTGATTCAATTTATCACGAATACTGGACAGGGTTGAGTAATGGCAATTAACGAGTACGAAACAGAAGATCAACAGGTCGAAGCCTTAAAAAAATGGTGGAAGGAAAACGGCACGTCTTTGATCGTCGGCCTGTTCGTCGGTGTGTCGGCCCTGTTTGGCTATCGATATTACGTCGAACAAAATAACGCTCACGCGGTCCATGCCAGTGATCTGTACATGCAGGTGATGCTGAGTGCCGCCACCAGAACCATCGATGATCAAACCGTCGATTTTCAGAATCAGTTGATCAACGAGTATTCCGATACCCCTTATGCATCACTGGCGACGTTGGCGCTGGCCAAAGTAGAATATGAAAAAGATGACGCTGATGGTGCGGTCGCGCAGCTTGAGCTGGCGCTAAAACATACCAGTGATGATGTGATAAAACAGATTGCCAGTTTGCGTCTGGCAAGTGTTTACCTCGAACAAAAAAAATATGACGAAGCAATGTCACTGCTGGATAAAAAACATGACGTCGCTTTCGATGCGCAGTATGAAGAACTGAAAGGTGATCTGTTCAGCGCCAGGGGTGACATCGCAGAAGCGCGTATGGCCTATGATAAAGCCATCAGCTTGCAGGGTATTGCTGCCAGCAAATGGTTGAAGCTGAAACGCCAGAACCTGGGTGAGCAGGATACTGGTCAGGGCTCGGTTGAAACTATTAGCGCGCTTGGCATATACATCAACAGCGTGAACTTATAGATTCTGGAACAGCCTTACGGCTCATCGTTAATTGCTTATCAAAAATTCAAGAAAGATTCTTAATCGTGACTAACAACGTTTTTTATTATTGTCGTTATCTTGTTCTGCTGGTCGCCGTGTTATTTATCAGTGCCTGCGCAGACGACGATAACGTCGATCAGCCGACCGAACTGGTGCCTTTTTATAGTAAATATTTCCTCGATGTGACCTGGCATAAATCGACAGGTGAAGGCGCTGAGGAACAATATCTTTTTTTATATCCGCTGATATTAAAAGAGATCGCAGTGACCACCAGCCGCGATGGCATCTTGAATATCATCGACCTGAAAACGGGTGATTTCGAGCAGGAGATAGATCTCGGTGCGACCATCAGCGCTGGCATCGGTGGTAATGAAGAGGTCTGGCTGGTGGCAACGCGAGACGCCTATGTTATCGCCGTTGATGCCAGGACGCGTGCAGTACGCTGGCGCACACGGGTGCCGAGCGAAGTACTGGCAAAACCGGTCATCTATGAAGACACTGTCGTCATCAGAACCATCGATGGCAAGATCCTCAGCCTGAACATCGACAGCGGAAAAACCCGCTGGCAGTACCAGCGTGCGATTCCTGATCTGACCCTGCGCGGTACCAGCGAACCGGTCATCGCCCGTGGCAAGATCTTTGTCGGGCTTGCCGACGGACGGCTCATCGCTATTTCGCCGGACGATGGCGAGGTGGTCTGGGATGTTGCCCTGGCCATCCCGGCCGGGCGTTCTGAGATACAGCGTCTGGTCGACATCGATGGCGATACACAGCTCTACGGGAGAGTATTATACGCGGCCAGTTTTCAGGGCAGGATCGCCGCCATCGATGTCGACCGCGGACAGTTTTTGTGGGCGCGCGATTTTTCAACACATACCGGCTTGCTGGTCGATGAAAAAGTGCTTTATAGCAGCGACGAGCATGGCAACATCTGGGCGCTGGACCGGTTAAACGGTGCCACCATCTGGAAGCAGGAAAAGCTGGCGTACAGGAAATTAACCCGCCCGACGATCATCGGGGATTATCTCGCAGTCGGTGATTTTGAAGGTTACGTGCATCTGCTGTCGCGTTATGATGGCCATTTCATCGCCCGTTTCCAGCTGGGACAATATGACGACCTGGGCTGGGACCTTGCCACCGGTATCATCGTGCCGCCGATCGTCTTTGCCAAAGACCGCCTGGTCGTGGTAACCCGTGGTGGCATATTATACGTGCTCGAATTGCGCGAACACGACGACGATATTTAACGCACTTTTCCATGTCCACTATGAACTCTCTCGAACTTGTCGTTGCACTTGTCGGTCGTCCCAACGTCGGCAAGTCGACATTATTCAACGTTATGACAAAGTCACGCGACGCGCTGGTTGCTGATTATCCCGGTCTGACGCGCGATCGTCAGTATGGCCGGGTGCAGTTTAAATCATCTGAGATCATCGTCATCGACACTGGTGGTCTAAGCGGGGAGAGTGAAGAACTGGATTCGCACATGGAAAAACAGACCCGTCTGGCTGTCGATGAGAGTGACATTATCCTGTTCATGGTCGATGCCCGCGATGGTCTGACACCGGCCGATGAAGTGATCGCCGATTCACTGAGACGCACCGGCAAACACGTCAAACTTATCGTCAATAAGACCGATGGCCTGGATGCCCGTTCCGTCGCCAGCGAATTCTTCTCGCTGGGCCTGGGTGAACCGATCGCCATCGCCGCCTCACAGAATCGCGGCATCCAGGCGATGCTGTCAGATGTACTGGAAGCATTTGAGTTCGATGAAGTTCCTGCCGACGATGAAGCGCCTGCCGAACTGGGCGACGTGCTGGACGAGGGTGAAGAGGCTCCCGGTGAAGAAGATGAAGACAAAGACAAACGTGTAAAGGTCGCCATCATCGGCCGGCCTAACGTTGGCAAGTCAACATTGGTCAACCGTTTTCTCGGCGAAGAACGCGTCGTCGTATATGACATGCCGGGCACTACCCGCGACAGTGTGTTCATCCCGTTTGATCGTGACGGTAAAAAATACACGTTTATCGATACCGCCGGCATCCGCCGTAAACGTGCAGTACATGAAGCCATCGAAAAATTCAGCGTGATCAAATCGATGCAGGCCATCGAACGCGCCAATGTTGTCATCATGATGATCGACGCCAGAACCGAGATCGCGGACCAGGACCTGCATCTCATCGGTTACGTGCTGGAAGCCGGGCGCGCATTGGTGCTGACCATCAACAAATGGGACGGCATGGATGATTATCAGAAAGAGCTGATCCATAAAGGCATCGACAAACAGTTACCGTTCGTACGCTTTGCCGAAACGTTTTTTATCTCGGCGTTACATGGTTCAGGTGTCGGTAAACTCTATGAAGCCATCGACCGCGCCTATGCCTCGGCAACAAAAAAATATTCGACGTCTGACCTCACGCGTCTGCTGGAGAAAGCGGTGCAGTCGCATCAACCGCCACTGATAAACGGGCGTCGGATAAAACTGCGTTACGCACATCAGGGCGGCATGAATCCCCCC